>ERZ506750.168-NODE-168-length-45003-cov-7.443112_pt1 | contig 45003 bp, 41 predicted proteins | sample MGYA00513186_ERZ506750 | MGnify/ENA metagenome assembly ERZ506750
AAGATTATTGTATATAAAATCTTGATGGGACACAATTATGTTAATTAGTATTTTATCATTATTTGTTAACACAGAAGAAAAGGAAAAGGATTATTATATAAATAGAACTACTACAAGACTACTACTTGCAGATGTGTTCTGAAAACACTCCTCTCCGTCTAACTAACGGAGTCTTGGGTGTTTTTTTTATTTGCTAATTCAATTAAAATAGTATTGAAAAGAGTAGGTGGTTTTGTGAAACAAACGAATGATAATTTGACTATAATAAATGACTTACAAAAAGAGATTCAATGCTTGAAGAACATTTTGGAGCGAGAAGGAATTTCTTATCAGGAAGAATTGGATCAATTAAAGAATTCTACAAATACAGAACCTTTTGAAACGAATCAAGGAAGTCGTATTGTTTTTCCAAATGAAATCACAAAAGATATGGCAAATCGATTTTTTGCACGTTTTTGGGGTCGTACAGATGTATACGCAAAAAGAGTAGAAAACAAGAAAACGAATAAGGTGGGATACTATCCGCAATGTATTAATTTTTGGTCAGACGGTTGTGGCAAGAAATGGAATGCAGGATTTCGTTGCCAAGATTGTCATTACCAAAAGTATAAGGTTTTGACAATTGATAGTATTATGTCACATTTAAAAGGAAATGAAGTGATTGGTGTTTATCCATTGCATAAAGATAATACGTGTCGCTTTTTGGTTTTTGATTTTGATAATCATGATAAAGATGCAGGAAATGATTTTGCGAATATAGATGAGAGTTGGAAAGAAGAAGTTAATGCGATGCGAACAATATGTCAAATGAATGGAATTGATCCATTGATTGAGCGCTCTAGATCAGGGAAAGGAGCGCATATTTGGATTTTCTTTGATAAACCGATTTCAGCTATTTTGGCAAGAAATTTTGGGAATGCTTTGTTGGATAAAGGGGCAGAACAAGTGAATTTAAAATCATTTAAATACTATGATCGTATGATACCAGCACAAGATAGTATGCCAAAAGGTGGTCTGGGAAATTTGATCGCATTGCCATTACAAGGACAAGCGTTGAAAGATGGCAACAGTGCATTTATTGATGAAAATTGGAATGCCTATTCAAATCAATGGAACATATTGTGGTCTAAGCCTAAGCTTTCACAGGTGTTTATTGAAGATAAGATAAAAGAATGGCATGGTAATCTAAATGATAATCCATGGGATTCAATGAGTGAATTTGACAAGAATGAAGTGAATGGAAAAATGCATATCACTTTATCGAATGGTATTTATGTGGATACTTCAAATTTAAGTGTATCGATTCAAAATAAAATTCGTAAATTGGCTAGAATTAGTAATCCTATTTATTATAAAAATCAAGGTATGGGAATTTCTACTTTTGGCATGTATAAATATATTTATCTTGGTGAAGATCATGATAGTGGATACATACAAATTCCTAGAGGATGTTATGATACTTTAATGTCTTACAATAAGGATGCAAGAATTAAAATGATGGTTGATGATAAAAGGCAACAAGGAAGAGGTATTGATGTTACTTTTAAGGGTGAGTTAAAGCCTGAACAAAATGTAGCTCTAAATAAAATGATTGAGCATGATAATGGTATTTTATTAGCGGCTACAGCTTTTGGTAAGACCGTTCTTTGTGCAGATTTAATTGCGACAAAGAAAGTGAATACATTAATTTTATTGGAGAGTTCATCCTTATTAGAACAATGGAAAGATAAGCTACAGACATTTTTGAGTATAAATGAAGAGTTACCTGAATATACGACACCTAAGGGTTTGATAAAAAAGAGAAAATCATTGATAGGTACTTTACAAGGATCTCATGATTCTATGACAGGTATAATTGATATCGCAATGGCTGGTTCTATATGTAAAAAGGGAAAATTTCATAAACTGTTGAATGAGTATGGCATGATCATTGTGGATGAATGTCATCATGCGGCTTCAAATACAGAAAGTGCTGTTTTAAAAGAAATTAAAGCTAAGTATGTGTATGGTGTTACAGCCGTTGATCGAACGGATCAATTGGATAAAATGAATTTTATGCTTATTGGTCCAATACGACATAAATATTCCGCAAAAGAACAGGCTGAACAACAAGGGATTCCTCGTTTATTATATCCTCGGTTTACGCATGTAGTTGCACCAAGAGGAATGATGAAAGATGAAAAGAATCCAAATGAAGCATACTCAATATTACGAGATAATGATTTGCGAGATCAAATGATTATTCAGGATATAAAAGAATGTATAAAGAAAAAACGTACGCCTGTTGTATTATCAAAATATGTAAATCATTGTAAGAAGCTATATAAACAATTAGAAGGTGTGGCAGATTCAGTTTTCTTATTGATAGGTAGTCAATCAAAAAAAGAAAACAATCATATTGTTGAATTAATGAAAAGTGTACCTGAAGATAAAACTATGATATTAGTTGCGACAGGATCACTCGTTGGAGAAGGCTTTGACCTTGATAGATTAGATACTTTGTTTCTAGCAATGCCTGTAGCTAGCAGTAGTGTTATAGAACAATTTACAGGAAGAATTCATCGACTATATGATAAAAAAGATACAATACTTGTATATGATTATGTAGATGTCCATATTCCGATGTTTGATAGAATGTACGGAAAAAGATTAAAGGCCTACAAAAAATCAGGCTATGAATTGATTTCAGATACGAATGATATAAAAAATGAATCAAAAACTTCTCAATCTATATTTGATGCAAGTAATTATTACGATACGTATAGTCAAGATTTATTGCGAGCTAATAAGAATATAGTTGTATCTAGTCCTTCATTATCTGGCGATAGAGTTGTAGAATTTACTAAATTGATCAAAGACAAGATGGAAGGTGGGGTTGAAGTAACCATAGTTTCTTGGATGCCGGATAAAATTAGGTTTGGAAGTTCAAATTACAGAATGCAGTTGTTAGAAGAAATGAGACAATCTGGTTTTTATCTAAAATCTGCAGAAGATAACTGTGAACATTTTGCGATTATTGATCAGGAAATCGTATGGTATGGAAATATTAATTTGTTGGGTAAGCAAGATGTAGAAGATCATATTATGCGGATTCAAAATAAAGAAATCGCAAATGAACTTATAGAAATGACTTTTGGAAATAGTTTGTATAATTATTTGAATAACTTCTAGAAATTTTTCTAGAAGTTTTCTATTTGTGCTAAAATAATGGGCAGGTGATATTTGATGAGCAAAAAAAGAGAAGGTTATCAGTTTGTTGGTTGGTATATAGATAAAGAGTGTACAAAAAGATTAAATCCAGGTGGAGTGCTTCCTCATTCTGTAACTTTATATGATAAATGGATTCCTATTTGGTATCCAATTGAATATGATGTGGATGGTGGAGTTATGTCGCGTCGTAATCCGAGATATACATGCATTGAATCGGAAGAATTGTTGTTGTATCCAGCATTTAAAAAGGGTGTTATGTTTGTAGGTTGGGAATTTAATGGTGAAATTATAACGAGTTTACCGGCAGGCATTCATGAACCTGTTATATTGACAGCTATTTATAAAGAATGTCCAGTTATCCACTTTGAAACGTGTGGTGGAGCTAATTATATGGATGTATGTACGGATGAACATGGATTATTGGGGAATTTAAAACCACCAGTTCGAGTTGGATATACCTTTGATGGATGGTTCTGGGATTGTGATTATCGTTGGCGTTATAACTTGGATGAACCAATTCATGAGTCTTGTACTTTATATGCCCATTGGCAAGTAAGTCAATATAAGATTACATATGATTTGAATGGGGGATTAAGTAGTCGAAGAAATCCAAAGTCATATACGTATTTTTCGGATACGATTCACTTGTTGCCAGCATCGAAACCAGGCTATGAATTTGTTGGCTGGTTTGATGAAAGAGGAAATGAGTTAAATGTCATTCGAGAGCATTCAATGGGAAATAAGCATTTAATTGCACAGTTTAGAAAGAGGGAATTATATTAGTATGCAAAATCCTTTAGGATATGAAAAAGAGTCATCATTATTAAAAAAGTTTGCGATACCAAGTATTATTTCAATGCTTGTATCGTCACTATACAACATTGTGGACCAAATCTTTATTGGTCAAGGCGTTGGTTTTTTAGGTAATGCTGCAACCAATGTAGCATTTCCACTAACTACGATTGCCTTGGCCATTGCCTTGTTGATTGGGATTGGTTCAGCTAGTTTATTTAGTTTATATCTAGGTGAAAAAAAGCCAGAACGATCAAGTAGTATTGCGGGTAATGGCATTAGTATGTCTGTGTTGTGTTCTATGATTTATGTTGTTTTAGTGTTTGTTTTTCTTGAGCCATTATTGAAGTCGTTTGGTGCTACAAGTACAATTATGCCTTTGGCTTTAGAATATACACGTATTACGACATTGGGAGTCCCATTTTTGATTACAACAAATGTTATTAGTAACTTAATTCGTGCGGATGGATCACCAAAATACTCAATGATATGTATGGTTGCAGGAGCTATAGTCAATACAATCTTAGACCCAATATTTATCTTTATGTTTCATATGGGAGTTGCCGGAGCCGCCATTGCCACAGTAGCCGGTCAGGTGATTTCATTTATTATTGCTGCTTGGTATATCAAGAACTTTCAGCATATTGAATTTAATAAAAATAGTTTACGAATTTCTTTGAAGGATACAAAGGAAATGGCAACCATTGGAATGAGTGCTTCATTGAACCAGATTGCGATTTTATTTGTACAAATTGTTTTGAATAATTCATTGACATATTATGGACAGTTTACAAAGTATGGTAGTGATATTCCTTTAGCTGCATGTGGTATTGTAATGAAAACAAATGCGATATTGTTAGCTATTATTATTGGTATTTCACAAGGAATGCAGCCAATTATTGGATTTAATTATGGAGCCCAAAAATATGAGCGTGTCAAAAAGACGTTTAAGCTTGCGGTAAGTGCGAATTTAATTGTTTCCTTTATTGGTTGGGCTTTATTCCAATTCTGTACAAGCACAGTACTATCGATTTTTGGATCAGGCGATGCAAACTATTTTGAATTTGCGACAATGTTTATGCGAATCTATCTAATGCTAGTATGTGTTGATGGAGTACAGATGCTTTCGTCAAGTTTCTTTTCGTCAATTAAAAAAGCATATTTAGGTATGTTTTTATCGATGACAAGACAGGTATTATTCTTGATTCCACTAGTTTTGATTCTTCCAAAATTCTTTGGGTTGAATGGAATTTTATATTCAGCTCCAATCGCAGATATGGTTGCTTTTTTGGTTTCAGTCATATGCATTCTTAATGAATTTAAAAAGTTGAATCAATTAGAAAATAGTTTAAATTCGAACTCTCTTTAATTAGAGAGTTTTTTCTTGATTGACAAAAGACCAATAACGTTATTTAAAAGCGTGTAGAATTGATTATTATCGATGTTTATGGTAGAATACTAATGTTTCGCATGGAGGTATAAGTGAACGCATATTATCATTCTTTAATCGAAGAAATAAAAAAAGAGATAGATGAAAAAAGTTATGCCCAGGCGTACGAATTAATTTGTCAGGAACTGGATATGCCTTATGTTCCACAGGATGCATTGGATTTGTTGGAATATTATAAATCAGAGTGTAAGCCTTATTTGGAACAAAGGAATAAGAGTGTGGACTTTAACAAGTTACAGGACTATATTCATGGAACTTTAGAGCAGAAAATCTATGCGATTGGTGTTTTGGAAAACATGAATTTAAGAATGTACCATGATGAAGTACAGATTTTGCTAGATTCAGATTTACCTGATGAATGTAAGGGTGCATTGATTGAGGCTTTAATGGAGCAGAAAATCGATGATCCATTTGATTTGATAAAATCCGGATTGAACATTACATTTATACCAAGTGCAATTTTACCTATGCAGCAAGATCAGTCGATTTGTGAGGCAAGTTCACTGTTTGAAAGCTGGTTTACAAATGAAGATCCTACTATGATTCAATTTTGTATGTCGCTTTTGATGCAGCTTGTTTTATGCGAAAGACCATTTGATCAAGAAGATAAAGATCCTTATGAACTTGCGAAAAGTATATGTAGACTTGTATTTTATGCAATGCAGAAATCCGATGAATGGCCTAGTTTTATAAAGAAACAAGGGCTTGAAAAAGTTGAGGATATTGAGTTATCCATTGAAAAGCGAGGAGAAAACAATGACTAGTACTTGGACTTTGAAAGAAAATTCTACTGGTGAATTAGAAGTAACTGTAGAAGGTGAAGCTTGGAAAAAAGCACAGAAAAAAGCATTAAACTATGCTAAATCTCACATGAATTTGAAAGGATTCCGTCAAGGACAAATCCCTGATGCTTTAGTTAAAAAACAACTTTCTGCAAAAGCATTATTCGATATGGCTAGCGAAGAAGTTGCTAATGAAGTATTGGCTGAAGGAATCAAAGAACACAACATTGAATTAGTAGCTCGTCCTACATTAGATGTTAAAGAAGCTGATGAAGAAAAAGCCGTATTAGTATTTACATGTACAGTACTTCCTGAAGTATCTTTAGGTGAATACAAAGGATTAGAAATCAAAAAAGCGGATGTAGAAGTTACAGAAGAAGATGTTGAAAACGAAGTTAAACGTGTTCAAGATCGTTATGCAGACTGGGTTGTTCGTGAAGATGATGATGCTGCTCAATTAGGTGATCAAGTAGTTATCGACTTCGTAGGAACAAAAGATGGTGTTGCATTCGAAGGTGGATCTGGAGAAAACTATCCATTAGAACTTGGTTCAGGATCATTCATTCCAGGATTTGAAGAACAATTAGTTGGAGTTAAGAAAGGTGAAGAAAAAGACGTTGAAGTTACTTTCCCTGAAAACTACCAAGCAGCTGAACTTGCTGGTCAACCTGCAACTTTCCACTGCACAGTTCACGAAGTAAAATATAAAGATCTTCCTGAATTAAATGATGAATTAATCAAAAAATTAAAAATCGAAAATGTTGAAACAGTAGATGCTTATAAAGAAAAAGTAAAAGCTGATTTAACAGCTTCAAAAGAAAGAGAAGCTGAAGAAAACTTCACTAATGAATTATTAGGAAAAGTTTGTGACAATGCAAATGTTGAAATTCCTTCAGTAATGATTGACGCAGAAGTTGATCGTATGTACAGAGAATTCGAAGGTCGTATGCAACAATCTGGATTTACAGCTAAACAATTCTTAGAAGCAACTCACCAAACTGAAGAAGCAATTCGTGCTCAAATGAGTCCAGAAGCTGCTGCTCGTGTTAAAACTCAGTTAGTATTAGAAGCTATCGTTAAGGCTGAAAGCATTGAAGCTAGTGATGAAGATGTAGAAAAAGAATTTACTACAATGTCTGAAATGTACAACATGGAAGTTGAAAAAATCAAACAATTGATTTCTCCAGAAAGTATTAAAGTAGATTTAGCAAATCAAAAAGCATTAGACTTCATTAAAACTTCTGTAAAGTAGTATAATGTTAAAGAAAAAAGACGCCTAGCGTCTTTTTCCATATTTAGTATAAGGAGGTTTTCGTATGGAATTAAATACCTATCCTTTGGTTTGTACAAGAGGCGTTATTTTATATCCAAATCAAGAAATTGTGATTGATGTTGGTAGAGACACTTCTGTACATGCTGTTGAAAATGCACAGGATAACTATGACAAAAAGATTTGTTTATTTTCTCAAATTGAATTAGAAGAGGAAAATCCTGAGGCAAAAGACATATATTCTGTTGGAACTTTGTGTGAAGTTCGTCATATTCGTCGTTTTGATAACTTTTTACGTGTGAAATTCCGTGGAATTAAACGTGTAAAATTAAATAAATGGATCAATGGAAGCTTAAGTGAGTTGGCAGAAGTTGAGATTCTTGAAAGTGAAAAACAAGATGCTGTTGAAGAAGAAGCATTGGTTCGTATGATTGGGGATGAGCTTGATCGTTTACAAGGTCAAGAGCGTTTTGTTACAAAAGAAATTATTATGGAAATCTCTAAGGGGATGGGCGGTGAATTCTTAAGTGATAAAGCTGTTCAAGGCTTGCCTTTAGATACTGCAAGAAAACAACAATATCTTGAAACATTAGGTATTAATGACCGTTTAATGATGTTACTTCAAGATATGGCTAAAGAGAAAAAGATGAATGAAGTTGAAAAACAAATCAACGAAACTGTTAAAGAACGAATTGATCAAGGTCAAAAAGACTACTATCTTCGTGAGAAGATGAATGTCATTCGTGAAGAATTAGGTGATACAGTTGCACAAGATGAAGATGCAGCTAAGATTCGCAAGCGCCTAGCTGAAAATCCATATCCTGACTACATCAAGAAAAAAGTATCAGATGAAGTTTCTCGTTATGAAATGCTTCCGATGGCAAGTGGAGAAACAGGTGTCATCAAGGCTTATATTGATTGGTTGATGGACCTTCCTTGGTGGCAACAAACTAAGGATAATGAGGATTTAAATGCAGCAGAAGCTACTTTAAATGCGGATCATTATGGTTTAGAGAAAGTCAAAGAACGTATTCTTGAATACTTGGCTGTTAAACAAATGACAAATTCATTAAATGCACCTATCATTTGTTTAGTGGGTCCTCCTGGAGTTGGTAAAACATCTTTAGCTAAAAGTGTTGCACGTGCTCTAGATCGTAAATTTGTCAAGATGTCACTTGGTGGTGTTCGTGATGAAGCTGAAATAAGAGGACATAGAAGAACGTATCTAGGAGCTTTACCTGGACGTATTATTCAAGGAATGAAAAAAGCAGGAGTTACAAACCCTGTATTCTTAATTGATGAAATCGATAAGATGGCAAGTGATTATAAGGGAGATCCATCAAGTGCAATGCTTGAAGTATTGGATCCTGAACAAAACTCAGTGTTCTCAGATCACTACATTGAAGAGCCATATGATTTATCAAAGGTATTGTTCATCGCTACCGCAAACTATTTGGAAAACATTCCACCTGCATTAAGAGATCGTTTGGAAATCATTGAATTATCAAGCTATACAGATGCAGAAAAGGTTCATATTGCCAAGGATTACTTAGTTCCTAAACAATTGAAGCTAAATGGTTTAAAACCATCTCAATTAAAAATTGATGATGATATGTTATTATACTTAATTCGTTACTATACTCGTGAAGCGGGTGTTCGTTCATTAGAACGTACAATTGCGACAATTTGCCGTAAGACAGTACTTGCAATTTTGAAAAACAACAAGCGCAGCATCAAATTAACTAAGAAATTAGTTCATGAATGGTTGGGTAATGAAAAAGTAGATTATGGTAAAAAAGAAAAGAAAGATCAAGTTGGAACTGTAACAGGACTTGCCTATACAAGTTTTGGTGGAGATATTCTTCAAATTGAAGCTACTCGCTTTACAGGTAAAGGTAGATTAGTTCTTACTGGTCAATTGGGTGATGTTATGAAGGAAAGTGCTAGTATTGCGCTAGACTATGTTCGAACTCATGCGAAAGAATTCAAAATTGATTCTAAATTGTTTGAAGAAAATGATGTACATATTCACGTACCAGAAGGTGCCGTCCCAAAAGATGGACCAAGTGCTGGTGTGACAATGACAACGGCATTGGTATCTTGCTTCTCAAATATTCCAGTAAAGGCAAATTTAGCTATGACTGGTGAGGTTACACTAAGAGGAAATGTTCTTCCTATTGGTGGATTGAAAGAGAAATCATTGGCAGCACATCGTTCTGGAATTGATACAATTTTAATTCCAAAAGAAAATGTAAAAGACTTGGATGATGTTCCTCAAGAAGTAAAAGACGCAGTTACTTTTATTCCTTGTTCAAATGTCTCTCAGGTATTACATAATGCATTGGTAAGATAGTATGATTAGTGAATTTGTGATTAGTGCTGTTGAAAAAGATCAATGGCCAGAATCTGACTTACCAGAAGTTGTTGTCGTTGGACGTAGTAATGTTGGAAAATCCAGCTTTATTAATGCACTAACAAACAAGAAAAAATTAGCCTATGTAGGAAATACACCAGGTAAAACACGTTTGATCAATTTCTTTAAGATTGATGATACATGGATGTTGGTGGATGTTCCTGGTTATGGCTATGCGAAAATGTCTAAACAAATGTTGATCAAAATGGGAAAAATGATGGACACATATTTTAACCAAAGAGAACAGATTTGTTGCGTTGTACAACTTGTAGATGCAAGACATGGTGCTACACATGATGATTTAGATATGATTGAAATGATTCAAAGTCTCGGAATTCAAATCGTGATTGTAGCTACAAAAGTTGATAAGGTTCCTAAGACAAAACGTGTTCGCGCATTGAAAGATATTTCTCAACAGCTTCAATTGCCAATGAAAAACATCTTTGGAATTAGTAGTACAGAAAAAACAGGTTTTGAACCTGTCTTAGAAAGAATTAATGAAATTGTAGAACAGGCTAAAAAATAGTCTGTTCTTTTAAATTGTCTAAAAGATTTGTTGATGAAATGATTTTAGTGTATATGTATGTTAAAATGAGCGCTAAAAAGGAGTGCTGAGCTATGTGCACTATTTGGTGGTATGATTTCAGGCATTGGAAGTGGTTTAGCTATTCGTTTTGGTGGTGCTATGGATGGTATTGAAGTCATGGCTGTGATATTTTCAAAACGGTTAGGTATAACGGTTGGTACTTTTGTGATGATCTATAATGTGATTTTATACATGTTTTGTGGAATCGTACTAAATAGCTGGGTATTACCACTTTATTCGGTAGTTGCTTATTCAGCTGCCTTAAAAACAATTGACTTTGTTGTTGAAGGTATTGATCGTGCTAAATGTGCCGTTACAGAATTTCCAGACGAAATATGTGAAGCATTAAGTGAAACTTTTGGAAGTGGCGTTACTCGTGTAGATGCCACGGGTGGATATTCAAAACGACGAAATCTATTGTGTATTTTGTAGTCAATCGATATCAGGTAAACCGCATGAAAGAAAGAGTGCATGATATTGATTCTGGTGCTTATATTATTATGAGTGAAGTTGCTGATATCTTTTCAAATAATATAGATAAAGCATAAGAAAAGTGGGGGAATTAAATTTCCTCCACTTGTTTTGTCCATAGATTTCTTGATGCATCACTTGGCATTCTCCAATCACCTCTAGGTGAGAAACAAATAGATCCAACCTTAACACCGTCTGGCATACAGTTTCTTTTGAATTGTTGCGTAAAGAAACGATTATAGAATGTTGAGATGGCCTTTTTTATTGTTTCTTTTTCTACATCTTTGAATGCAACACAAGCTAAATCATAGATTTTCTTTGGTTCATCATGATATCTTAACATTTGATATAAGAAGAAGTCATGAAGATCATAAGATCCTAATACATCTTCTGTTTTTTGTGCAATTTTGCCATTTTTATCAGGTGGTAAAAGCTCCGGTGATACAGGTGTGTCACAAATATCAATCAATACATCATGTAATACTTCATCTTTTAGTGCAACACTTTCAACGATATAGCGAACTAATGTTTTAGGAACACTCGCATTTACGGCATACATGCTCATGTGATCCCCATTGTATGTGCACCAACCTAATGCGAGTTCACTCAAATCTCCGGTACCCACAACAATTGCATTGTAGGCATTGCTTAAGTCCATAAGAATTTGTGTTCTTTCACGAGCCTGTGAGTTTTCATACGTAATATTATGAATCTCAGGATTATGGTGAATATCTTTAAAATGCTGATTTACGCCATCCACAATTGAAATTTCTTCACTAGAAACATGTAATAGATCCATTAAGATTTGTGCATTGGATTTTGTACGTTTTGTCGTTCCAAAGCCTGGCATTGTGATCGCATGAATTCCTTTAGCGTCATAGTTGTTGATTTTAAAGGCTTCATGACATACAAGTAAAGCAAGAGTCGAATCCAATCCACCACTAATTCCAATTACAACATCTTGACAATGAATTTTTGAAAGGCGGGTTGCCAATCCTTGTGCTTGAATATGTAAGATTTCTAAGCAGCGTGCAATACGTTCTTCTTGATTGTTTGGTACAAATGGATAGGCATCAATAAATCGATTGAATTCAATTTCATCAATTGGTTTTGATGCGAATTCTACAGTTGTATAGTTTACATGGAAAATATCTTGCATACTTGTCTTATAGTGTAGACGATCATGGTTTAAATGGTCTAAATCAATTTGACCATAAATGATTTTATCTGTTTTTGTTTCACTTAAAATAGCTCCATTTTCACAAATTAAATTGTGTCCAGAGAAAACTAAATCACTAGAACTTTCTGTAGGACCAGCACTGGCATATACATAGCCCGCATAACATTTAGCACTTTGATCTTTGACTAGATTTCTTCTATAGTTGGCCTTTGAAATGATTTCATTTGAAGCACTTAAATTACACAATACATTAGCTCCAGCCAGAGCATGGGTTGAACCTACTGGAATGGTTACCCAAAGATCTTCACAAATTTCAATGCCTAAGGTAGCTGATGTAGTTGTATCTTTAAATACAATGTGATTCGATACAGGAACTTTTTTATCTTTAAATGTAAATGTAGTATCTTCTTTAAGTTCATTTGCGCTTGAAAACCATCTTGTCTCATAGAATTCATTATAGCTAGGAATATATGTTTTAACTTGAATACCTAAAATATCATGATTGAAGCAGATGGCAGCACAGTTATAAAGCTTATTATCAATTTCTAAAGGTAAGCCTAAAACTGTAACTAGGTTTTCTGGTAGTTCTTCTACAATTTCAAATAGAGCTTGTTTTGTATTGTTCAATAAGCTGTGTTCATAAAATAGATCCTGACATGTATAACCGGTAATACATAGTTCTGGAAATACTACAAGTTGTGTATCTTTATCTAATTCTTGGATGCATTTTAAAATTTCTTCTTTATTAGCCTGTGGATCTCCAATATAAACTTCAGGAGTGCAGGCAGCCGTTTTATAATATGAATAACGATGCATGTTCATACCTCATTTCCAAACAAGATTATACCAAAAAAAGACGTCCTTTTTAAGGACGTCTTTGATTAATGTTCACTTAATTCGTGAAGACGATCTCCGTATGCAGATTCATCTGCATCTTTCTTATCGTTTTCAGTAGCGTATTTTTTAACTAATGCGCTTGATTTATTGATTGGCTGCAAAGTACCTGCACCGGCAACACATCCACCAGGACATGCCATACCTTCAAGTAGGTATCCATTTAATCTTCCGGCTTTAGCCATCATTAACATTGTCTTACAGTTCTTTAATCCTTCAGCAGCCTGAACCTTAACCTCGGTTCCAGGATGTTGTTTTAGAATTAAATCTTTAACGGCTTTGGCAACACCACCACTTACTGCAAATCCACGACCAGCATTTGTTCCTTCTGTCATTGGATCTGAAGTTGTGATTTGATCTAATTGAATACCTTTCGCATTAAACATACCCATAACTTCTTCAAAAGTTAATACGAAGTCAATATCACTACGTACGGATTTACGGCTAGCCTCTAATTTTTTAGCTGCACAAGGACCGATGAATACGACTTTTGCGTTTGGTTTTTCTTTTTTGATTAAACGACCTGTCAATACCATTGGAGTAAGTGCCATTGAAATGTATGGTGCAAAATCTGGGAAGTTTTTCTTCGCCATAACTGACCATGCTGGGCAGCAGCTAGTAGCCATGAATGGTTGTTTTTCTGGAACTTTGTTTAAGAAATCTTCAGCTTCTTCGATTGTACATAAGTCAGCACCAATCGCAACTTCAACAACATCCGCAAAACCAACGGCTTTCAATGCATCTTTTACCTTATCTGGAGTTACAGTTGGACCAAATTGACCAACGAAAGCAGGCGCAATGGCTGCAATTACTTCATAACCTTCTTTCATGGCATAAATTGTTTGGAAAATTTGTCCTTTATCAACAATAGCACCAAATGGACAGTTAACTAGACACATTCCACAACTCACACATTTATCGTAATCGATTTCTGCTTTTCCATCTTCATCCGATTTGATTGCGTCCATTCCACAGCTTGCAGCACAAGGACGTTCTAATTTTGTGATTGCGTGATATGGACATGCATCCATACAACGTCCACATTTAATACATTTTTCTTGGTCAATGCAGCTTTTTCCATTCACAATATGGATAGCGTCTTTTGGACACACTTCTGTACATTGGTGAGATAAACATCCCTGACAAGCATTTGTTACGAAAACTTTCTTTTCTGGACAAGCGTTACATGCGAATTTAATAATATTGATAAGAGGGTCATCATAATATTTTTTCGCAATTGTACTTTCTTCAATACCATCTGAAACATTTGTGTATTCAGTGATGTCACGAACAGGCAATCCCATTCCTAAACGTAATCTTTCACCTACAATTGCACGTTCCAAGAATATGCTTTCACGATATTTAGCTTTTGTACCTGGTAAAATTTCGTATGGGATTTCTTCCATACGTTTAGAATAATCTGTATTGTCATCGTATGCCATTGAAGCGATGGCAGTAAAGACCTGACGACGAAGGTCAGTTACCGAGTTATAAATTCCTCTCATATTTCCTCCTAATTCTTTTCCTCAACATAGACTCAATAACATTATATAGTAAAAAGAGTCTTTGTGAAAGTTTTAATTAGTATAAAATGTTATTATTTTTTTCTAATAGTGATATAATACCGAGCGGGGTGAATTGTTTGAAGAAAATTGTATGGGACTGGAATGGAACTTTGTTGGATGATGTTGATTTATGTTTCTCTTGTATCAATCGACTTTTAGTCAATCATGATTTAAAACCATTAGATACATTAGATCAATATCGCGAAGTATTTACTTTTCCAATTGAAGATTATTATAGGACAGTAGGTTTTGATTTTGATCAAATTCCTTTTTCCATATTAGCTCACGAATATATGGAAGATTATCAAGAAAAAAGCTATGCCTGTAATTTGCATGCAGACGTGTTAAGTGTTGTCGCAAAGGCAAAAGAATTAGGCTTTTCGCAAACTGTATTATCTGCCAGCAAAATGGATTATCTTCTAAAGCAAATGGAAACCTTACATGTAAATGGGTTGTTTGATTCCATTTATGGAATTAATGATATTTACGCAAAAAGTAAGGTCGAGCTTGCACATGCGTTTAAACAAACTTGTAGCCTGGATGATGAAATTTATTTTGTAGGAGATAGCGTTCATGACTTCGAAGTCGCAAAAAGTATTGATGCCAAATGTATCTTGGTCACAACGGGGCATCAAAATCGTAAGACTTTAGAAAGTGTTAATGTACCTGTTATGGACAGTTTAACAGAAAGTTTGGATTTAATTTATGAAAGAGATTAAGATCAATTCGAATGATGCCAATCAGAGATTAGATAAATTTTTGATGAAGACATTTCCTAAATTAACTAAATCAATGATGTATAAGGCGATTCGAAATAAAAAAATCAAGGTGAATCGCAAGCGCTGTATATTTGATCAAAAAATTCAGGAGAACGATATTATTTTGTTGTTTTTACCACCGGATGTTTTAGAAGAAAAAAGCGTTGAAAAAGAATATATATCCTCTGAATTGGATGTTGTTTATGAAGATGAAAATATCTTGATTGTAAATAAACCCTATGGCTTATTATCGCAAAGTGATCAAAGTCAAAATCAAGACTGTTTAGTCAATCGCATACAGGCATACTTAATGGAAAAGAATGAATATGATCCAAGAAAAGAACATTCTTTTGCTCCTAGTATCTGTCATAGACTGGATCGAAATACAACTGGTTTAGTCATAGCTGCAAAAAATGCGAATGCCTTAAGAAAAGTAAATGAAGCAATCGCGAATCGCAGTATTCAAAAAATGTATAGAGCATATGTGTCTGGGACTTTTAAACAAAAAGATTTTAGTATGTGCTATTACTTGCGAAAAGAAAACACGATTGCGAAGGTAAGCGATAGAAAAAGGGAAGGCTATCAAAAGGCATTAATGGATGTGCATGTTGAAACAGATGATGGCGAGAATTCAATATGTACAATTACACTTCATACAGGAAGATTTCATCAAATTCGTGCTCTAATGGGGCATATAGAGCATCCTTTGTTGGGTGACGTCAAATATGGATATCGTGGAAAGAAGAAATCGATAAAATTGATGGCGTATCGATTGGAGTTTCATGATATAGATTTGCCACTTCAACAAATGGAGTTTGAAATTCCTAGAGCATAGTGGGAGGACATGGATATGCAAGAATATCGATATTTATTGGATATTGCTTTAATTTTATTAATGACAAAAGCCTTTGGACTTTTTTCTCGTCGTTTACGTATGCCATCTGTAGTAGGTGCATTGATTGCAGGTATCGTTTTAGGGCCTGCAGTATTAAATATAGTTGAGCCAAGCAAATTGATTGAATCTTTATCAGAGATTGGTGTTATTGTGTTGATGTTTGCGGCTGGTCTAGAGACAAGTATTACAGATTTAAAAAAAGCCGGATTTAAAGCATTTATTATCGCAACATTGGGCGTTTTAGTTCCGTTAGCAGTAGGTTATGTAGTAGGAGGATTCTATAATGTGGGTCCTGATGCATGGTTACATAATTTATTCTTAGGTGTTATTTTAACGGCAACAAGTGTAGGTATTACAGTAGAAACATTAAAAGAAATGGGATGTATGTCTACGGAAAGTGGAAATGCGATTTTAGCTGCAGCCGTTATTGATGATGTTTTAGGTATTGTTTGTTTGACATTGGTAACAGGTATGGCCGATAGTTCTGTCAATATTGGTGTTGTCATGTTTAAAATTTTATTATTCTTTGTGTTTGCGGTTGTTGTTGGTGTTATTTTACACAAAGTATTTTCATGGTGGTTTGAACATGATTCACGTGGCGGACTACAGAGATATTCAATCGTATCTTTTGCGTTCGCATTGATTATGGCATTCTGTTCAGAGGCCTTCTTTGGCGTTGCTGATATTACAGGTAGCTTTGTGGCCGGATTGATTTTATCTGGTACAAAACAATGTGCTTATGTCACAAAACGTATTTCAACATTGTCTTATATGTTGATTACACCTGTATTTTTTGCGAGCATTGGATTGAAGCTTTCGCCAATCGTATGGAGTGCAAAACTAGTTGAATTAGTTATTGTATTATGTGTGATTGCTGTGTTGACAAAAATCATTGGTTGTGGATTGGGTGCTATTATTTGTAAATATACACCAACACAGGCTATCCGTATCGGTTGTGGTATGATTAGTCGTGGTGAAGTTGCCTTGATTGTCGCAAATAAAGGAATGGCGCTTGGCATTTTACCAGAAGTGTTTGTTACACCGGTTTTATTGTGTGTCGTATTTACTACGGTTATTACGCCGATTTTATTGAAGATTGTATATAAAAAGAAATCAAATGATGCAGATTTTGTAGAAATCGCAAATTGTTAATAATGTTTTCACATAGAGTCTTTATACTATAATGTATGAAGACTCTTTTTTTAATGCTTATCATTACATTTTTAATCAAACCATTTCACCTATCGACTATTTATATAGTTTTATTTTTGTATTTCCTTGCCAAAAAAGATTATGAGACGATGTATATAGAAAGATATTGGATTTTTCCATCCGTTGGACTATTGATATTTGGATATAGCTATGTACCTATGTTTAATCGAATTTGTACATGTTTATTTTTCTTAATAGTAAGTGGAACTATAAAGTTTATAAAACCAAACTGGATTGGAAGTGCGGATGTATGCTTTTTAGCGTTTTTTGGTTTTTATTTGGGTATTGAACGGATGCTCATAGCTCTGTATATTAGTGTGTTCTTGGGTTTTTTATGGATTTTATATAGAAAAAAGCATATCCTTCCATATTTGTCGTGTCTTTCCATTGGAGTATGGATTGCCTATATGAAGGGATATACCTTATTTTATTTTCTTATGAATCTGTTTTCTTGAGGACATGTGATATCTATATCATTAAATTGGATATGGTGACTTTGAAGAAGTAGTCCTGTGTTATCGATTTTTTTACCGCCATATAAAGTATCGTTCAAGATGGGATGCTTCAAGGAAGCACATTGAACACGGATTTGATGTTTTCTACCCGTTAGAATTGTGACTTGAATTAATGAACAATCCTTATAATTTTTAAGTGTATTAAAGATTGAAATACTTTCTTTGCCATTGGGATGTATAATCATTTTTTTTGCATTGTGACGATCTCTTGCGATATAAGAAACGATTTTCTTATTTTTGTAGTTTGTCTTTCCATCAACAAGAGCAATATATTCCTTTTTAATTGTATGGTTTTGTATATTGTTGTCACAATAAGCTTGAAAGAATGGGTGCTTACAAAATAAAACCAAGCCACTAGTTTCATAATCAATACGATGAATTGCTTGAGCTGGATATTTGTTGCCATGTAATTGTAAATAACCATTGATTCGAGCTTGCAAAGTATCTTGGTTGTTTCCATCATCGTGTACTAATAAGAAGGGAGGTTTAAAGGCAACAATTAAAAAGCTATTTTCGTATAAGATTTTTACGGGTTCATAATTGATTTCAACATTCTTTTCGGGATAGTTAAAATAAATCGTCTTTTTATTTTCATCGATCTTCAAATATTTTTTGTGCGCTTTTGAAATAAAAAAAGTCTCAAAAATTTCTTGAGAAGTTGTCTTATAGCGCATGTAGTTTTCGTTTAATTCTTTTATGAGCATATCAATAGAATATTTTAATGATGCGTGTCATAATGTCAATAGAAGAACAGGAGGAAACTGTATGAAAATCTTTAAAAATTTAGAAACTGGTAGCGTTGTTGAAGGATTGTTGATGGATGTAGTTCCTAGTGGGTATCGTGAGTTAAAAGCAGGTGAAGTGGATGCAGCACTTGAAAAGCATGTTCCCCAAGTAAGCGTAGAAGATAATAAGCTTAAAGTTGTAGTGGGAAGTGTGGAGCATCCTATGTTAGAAGCTCACTATATCACAAATATCTGGGTGGAATATGCGGATGGAACTGTGGATCGTGCAGGTTTAGTACCAGGCATGAAACCAGAATATGTTTTTGATCCAAAAGGACGAACTGGCAAGGTGACTGTATATGAGTATTGTAACTTGCATGGCTTGTGGAAAAATGAAATAGAATTGTAAGCATTTTGCAAAAAAATGTGTAAATAATGTGACAGATTGTTGAAATAAACAATCTGTTTTTTTATAATTAGAGTATGTATAAAGAAAAACTTAAAGAGTCATTTAGAGTATATGACGAAATTGTATTGAAGTGTTTTTGTGGAATATTTATAGGTGCGATTGTCGCAATTTGTGAAGTGATTTTTGGAAAGGGCTTAGAATGGATTTTAAATTTTAGAGAGCACATGGGATGTATCATGCTCATAGGACTTCCTTTTGCGGGACTTGCCATAGTGTTTTTGTTTGATCACTGGGGTAAAATTTCAAGAAAAGGAATGGGTCTTGTCTTTGAAGTGGATCAAGGCAAAAGTGACTGGATTCCCCTTCGTATGGCCCCATTTATGGTTGCATCCACATGGATTACACACTTCTTTGGAGGTAGTGCCGGTAGAGAAGGTGTTGCTATGCAGATTGGTGCTACTGTTTCACACTATTTTGGAAAGTATTTTCGTTTTAAAAATAGTTCTGTAATATTTATGGTGGCAGGTATGGCAGCTGGTTTTGCAGGGCTATTTGGAACACCGATTACAGCTATATTTTTTGCGTTGGAAGTATTGGTAGCTGGAACTTTAAAATATCGTGCAGTGTCTTGTGCTATTCCAGCAAGCTTTACAGCAGCGTATGTTTCTGGGTTATTTGGCTTACATAAAAGCACTTTTGAAATTGGTGCTCTGTATATAATGGATGCAGAATTATCGATTAAACTATTGGTGCTTGGTATCTTATTTGGATTAATTGGTGGATTGTTTGCGTATGTTTTAAAGCATACGAAAGCTTTTGTGACAAACAAAATCACAAATCCATATAAACGTATTTTTATGATGGGTATCGTTGTAGCGATTTTATTGTTTGTATTTGGACGATGTCGTTATTCTGGTGTGGGTGAAAATTTAATTGTTGGATCTTTTACATCTGAAAGAATATATGGATATGATTGGATTTTGAAGTTTGTGTTAACTATTTTAACACTATCTGCAGGCTTTCAAGGTGGAGAGGTTACACCATTATTTGCGATTGGATCCTCACTGGGGGTTATAATTGCACCTGTATTTGGACTTGATCCATTATTTGTTGCTGCTTTGGGGTATGCGAGTGTATTTGGAGCTGCAACGAATACGTTTTTAGCTCCCATTGCGATTGGCATGGAGGTGTTTGGGTATCAATATTTTCCATTCTTCTTTATTGTATGTGCAGTGTCATACATTATGAATCAAAATGAGTCGATTTATGCTTTACAAAGACAAGTCAGAGAATGATTGTCTTTTTTTATACAGTTTTGAAAACGCATACAAATATTGGGAAATAAGTAGATTTTTATTCAAAAAGTGCTATACTTTAGTTATATAAAGAGTATTATTAGGAGGATGATTATGAAACAGAATAATATGCTCGCCATGATTTTAGCGGGGGGCCGTGGAACACGTCTTTTAGAGCTAACTAAAAAGAATGCGAAACCGGCTGTTTATTTCGGAGGAAAATATCGTATTATCGATTTCCCACTAAGTAACTGTGCGAATTCAGATATCAATGTTGTAGGTGTTTTAACACAGTATGAATCTGTAGAATTAAATGCGTATGCTGGTGCTGGACAAAGATGGGGATTAGATGCACGTGGAAGTGGTGTTTATGTATTGCCACCTCGTGAAAAAGATGGAACTAAATTTGATGTTTATCAAGGAACAGCTGATGCCATTACACAAAACATTGACTTTATTGACAAGTTTGATCCTGAATACGTTTTAATTCTTTCAGGTGACCACATCTATAAGATGGATTATGCTGACATGCTATCTTGCCATAAAGCTAACAATGCTGATTGTACAATTGCAGTACTTCCAGTTCCTATGAAGGAAGCAAGTCGTTTTGGTATTATGAATACTGACGAAGAAGGAAGAATCGTTGAATTTGAGGAAAAACCAGAACATCCAAAGAGCAACTTAGCTAGTATGGGTATCTATATCTTTAACTGGAAACAATTGCGTAAAGAATTGATTTCAGATATGACTGCAGAAGGTAGTCACCATGACTTTGGTAAAGATATCATTCCTAATTTCTTGAATGCAGATAAACGTTTATATGCATATAAATTTGAAGGCTATTGGAAAGATGTTGGAACAATCGATTCATTGTGGGAAGCTAATATGGACTTGTTGAACAAAAATAACGAGTTGAAGTTAGATGATCCAAATTGGAAGATTTATACAGAAGATATTCCTACTTTGCCACACTATGTAGGCCCAACTGGAAAGGTTGAACACTGCTACATCAACCAAGGTGCAATCATCCGTGGTGAAGCAGTAGATTCAGTATTATTCAATAATGTTGAAATTGATGAAGATGCATATGTATCTCAAGCCGTATTAATGCCGAATGTTAAGGTTGGTAAAGGTGCAAAAGTCTATCGTGCTATCGTAGCAGATGGTGTGAAGATTGATGATGGTGCTGTTGTTGGTAGTCCAGACAGTGATGAAATCGTATTGGTTTCTAAGAGAGTAAAGAAGGGTGAATAATTATGTGTAACGCTTTAGGAATAATTACTTACAATGATTCTTCTGTATATGTAGAAGGTATGCAAAAATATCGTCCAATTGCAGCATTTAGCTTTTTGGGACGTTATCGTTTAGTTGACTTTGCAATTTCAAATATGTCAAATTCAGGAATCGATGATATTCAAATTTATGTAAATGGAAATCCTCGCTCTTTGATTGACCACATAGGTACTGGTCGTCACTATAATATCAACTCTAAACATGGACACTTATCTTTAGTTCCTGTTTATACAGATGGAGCATCTTCACGTTTTACTACTGATATTTCTTGCTATGCAGAAAATATTCATGCAGTCATGGAAAACCACAATGACTATGTTGTGATTGCTCCTGTAAATATGCTTTATAAAGGAAACTATGAAGAACTGTTAAAACAACACATTGAAAGTGGTGCAGAAGTTTCTGTTTTATATCAACATGTAGATAACGCAAAAGAAAATTACATTGGATGTGATGTACTTCAAATGAACAAACAACGTGGTGTATTGAGTATTGATCAAAACTTAGGCAACTATAAATCTAGATATTTATCTTTACAAACTTACATCATGTCTAAAGAAATTTTTAAAAATTTAGTTGAAGAAGCTCAAGAAGTGAGCTCAATGTATTGGTTTAAAGATATCTTAAATGATAAATGTGTAGACATGGATATTCGAGGATTGAACTATCGTGGACACATCTATGTTATCAGTGATTTGAAATCATATTATGAAAGTAATATGGAGTTCTTAACAGAAGAAAAGATGAAAGATATTGCTGATCCAGAATGGCCTGTATATACTCGTACAAGTGATTCAGCTCCAGCTATTTACTTGAATGGTGGTACAGCTACTGGATCATTAATTTCAAATGGTTGTGAAATTAATGGTGTAGTCAAGAATTCAATTGTTGGTCGTTCTTGCAAGATTGGAAAGAATGCTGTGATTGAAAATTGTATCATTATGCCAGATGTAGAGATTGGCGATAATGCACACTTGAAAAATGTGATTGTTGATAAACATTCAAGAATTATGAAGAAAAAAGAATTAGCAGGGTTGGAAGAACAACCTTTGTATATCGGTAGAAGGGAGAACGTTTAATGGCATCAATTTTGATGGTTGCTGGGGAAGGACTTCCATTTATAAAAACAGGTGGACTTGCGGATGTAATTGGATCTTTGCCAAAGGCACTTACAGAAAGAGGACATGAAGTAAAGGTTGTTATGCCTTTATATAAAAAGATTAGTGATAAATACTATAATGAACTTCACTTTGATTGTGAATATTCTGTTTCAATCAACTATCATGAAGTTCCTGTACGTGTATTTTCAAAGATGGTAGACGATGTATGTTTCTTCTTCATCCAACATCAAGGTTATTTTGAAAGAGATTCATTATACGGTTACCAGGATGATGGAGAGCGTTTTGGTTATTTCCAAAAGGCGGTTATTGAAATGTTGAACCAGTTGAATTACTGGCCAAACATCATCCATTGTCACGATTGGCATACAGGAATGATTCCTTGTATGGTTAAAGAAACACACGATGCAGATCCAAGATATCGTGCGATTCGCTTTGTATATACAATTCATAACATGGCTTATCAAGGAAACTTTGGACCTGAAATGCTAGATAGTTGTCTAGGCTTACCATACTATTTATTAGATAATGGTAATGTACGCTTTGATGGTGGTATTTCATTTATGAAATCAGGTATTTTGTATGCTGATAAAGTCACAACTGTATCACCAACATATGCACAAGAAATTTTATCGCCTCAATATGGTGAACATTTAGAAGCTGTATTGAATATGCGTAAATATGATTTGTGGGGTATTGTAAATGGTATTGATATTCAATTATGGAATCCTAGTACAGACCCTGAAATTCCTTATCACTTTGATAAGGTAAATATTGCAGTTCAAAAGAAGAAGGCTAAAATGGCTCTTCAGGAAGAATTGGGATTAGAGAAGAATCCAGATGTTATGATGGTTGGTGTTGTATCACGTTTAACTTGGCAAAAAGGATTCTATTTGTTGATGGAACAATTAGATGCATTATGTGCAGCACCTATCCAGTTAGTTATTTTGGGTAGTGGTGAAAGTCAGATTGAAAACAAATTCCGTGAATTAGAAGATGGAAATAAAGGCAAGATTTGCTTCTATTATGGTTATAATGAAAGCTTGGCACATCGTATTTATGCAGCAAGTGATTTATTCTTGATGCCTAGTCTATTTGAACCATGTGGTATTTCACAATTGTGTTCAATGCGTTATGGTACTTTACCTCTTGTTCGTGAAACGGGTGGTTTAAAGGATACTGTAGATGCATACAACGAATATGAGAAATCTGGAAATGGATTTAGTTTTGAAAATTATGATTCAAACGAATTGATCCATACATTGTATTATGCATGTGACGTTTATTATAATCGTAAGGAAGATTGGGAAATGTTACAAAGAAATGCATTAAATACAGATGTGTCATGGCAACAAAGTGCAAAAACATACTCATTGTTGTATGACGAATTAGTGGACTAATGAGAGTTCTTGTTAGTGCATGTTTATTAGGGTATAACTGTAAGTATAATGGTAAAAACAATTTAAATTCAAAAATTGTTGAGCTTTTAAAAACTCATGAAGTAATTCCTGTATGTCCAGAAATGTTTGGAGGACTTTCTTGTCCTCGCATTCCTTGCGAAAAAGTAGGAGATAGAATTCTGGATAAAGAAGGAAATGATTGTACAAAACAGTTTATCAAGGGAGCTGAAGAGGCTCTTAATATAGCGAAGGAAAAACAAGTAGACTTTGCCATCTTGCAAAAAAGATCTCCTAGTTGTGGAAACTCTGTAATTTATGATGGGACTTTTAAAGGGAATCTCATAGCTGGAAATGGTGTATTTGCGCAAAAGTTACAAAGTTTGAATATTCCAATTATGGAAGCGGAATCAGAAAAATTCGTTTAGGTATTGTTTTCTTTCGTAAAATGTCATAAAATACATTTAGATTTGATTTAGGAGGATAATTATGAAACAAGTAACTGTAACTGTAGTAGATCCAGTAGGTCTTCACGCACGTCCAGCAACTGTAGCTGTTAACGCTGCTAGTAAATTTAAGAGTGAAATCAATGTAGCTTTCAAAGGACGCGAAGTAAACATGAAATCTATCATGGGAGTTATGTCTTTAGGAATTCCTACACAGTCAGAAATCACAATTAGCTGCTCAGGCGAAGATGAAGATGCTGCTGTAGCTGCAATCGAAGAAGTATTGCGTGCTCAAAAGATCATCGCTTAATTTAAAAGTCTCATAGTGATATGAGACTTTTTTGTTTTTAGAGAATTTAGAAGGAGAATGAATAATGTCTATTGTTGAAGAAAGATATTCTAAATGGTTAAATCATGAAAATTTAGCCCCTCAATATAAACCTGTTTTAGAAGCTATGAATGCAGAAGAAAAAAATGATGCATTCTATACTACAATTGAATTTGGTACAGCAGGTATGCGTGGTCTTTTGGGTCCAGGAACAAACCGTATCAACATTCACACAATCCGTAAAGCTACTCAAGGATATGCTAATTACATTAATGAAAATAATGGAGCAGATGCTGGTATTGCGATTGGGTATGATAACCGTCACATGTCAAAAGAATTTGCATTTGATTGTGCTGATTTGTTAGCCAAAAACAATATTAAGTCTTATGTATTTGAATCATTAAGACCAACTCCAGAATTAAGCTTTGCGGTACGCCACTTAAATTGCTTCGGTGGAATTATGATTACTGCCAGTCATAACCCAAGAGAATACAATGGTTACAAGTTGTATGATGATAAAGGATGTCAGTTGATTCCTTGCTTAGCAAGTCAAGTTATTGATAAAGTAAACGCAATTGAAGATGAATTGGCAATTGATGCAAATTGTACAGATGAACAAAAGAAATTAATTACAGTTATTGGTAAAGATGTTGATGAAGAATACTATAAAAACGTATTGAGTATTCAATTAAATCCGGAAGTTAAAAAAGATATTAAAATTGTATTCTCGCCAGAACATGGTACAGCAAATATTCCGGTTCAAGAAGTTTATAAACGTGCTGGATATACTTGTATTCCAGTTGTTGAACAATGCAGTCCAGATCCAGATTTCTCAAATACACCTACACCTAACCCAGAACAAGCTGGTGCTTATGAATTGTCATTAAAATATGCTAAAGAAAATCAAGCAGATTTGATTCTAGTTTGTGACCCTGATGCTGACCGTATGGGAGTTGGTGTGTTACACAATGGAGAATATGTAGTATTAACTGGTAACCAATCCGGTTCAGTTGAAATTGAATATATTTGTTCGCAGCTACAAAAACAAGGTAAAATGCCAGAAAATCCTGTTATGTTCAATACAGTTGTAACAAGTGATTTAGGTGAAAAGGTTGCTTCTGATTATGGTGTTACAACAGAAAAAACATTAACTGGATTTAAGTTTATTGGTGAAAAAGTTGCTAAATACGAAAAAACACATGAAAAGAATTACGTATTTGGATATGAAGAAAGCTATGGTTCTTTAATTAAACCTTTCGTACGTGATAAAGATGCTCCTCAAGCTTGTTTAATGCTTGCTGAAGCTTGCGCATTCTATAAAGAACAAGGTAAAGATTTAGTTGATGTATTGAATAGTTTATATGATCGTCATGGTACATATGAAGAAAGTCAGGTTGCTTTATCTTTAGCTGGTGAAGCCGGTGCTAAACGTATTAAAGAAATTCTAGCTACATTAAGAAAAGATGCTCCAGCTGAAATTGGTGGAACGAAGGTGGTTCGTAGCGAAGACTATAAAGAATGCACAATTAAAGAAGGTGACACAGTAACTGAACTTACTGGATTCACTAAATCAGATGTATTGAAATACTATCTAGAAGATGGAAGCTGGATTGCTGTTCGTCCTAGTGGTACAGAACCAAAATGTAAATTCTACTATTGCATCAAGGGTTCTTCAAAAGAAGATGCTCACAACAAAACGGTTCATTTCCAAAAAGCAATGGATGATTTGATTGCTGAATAGTAAATTAGGATGTCTTAGGACATCCTTTTAATTTGCTTACAAAAAAAGGATCTAGAATTAATTTTCTAGGTCCTTTAAAAATTGTTCTAAACGAATCATAGCTTCTTTAATATGGTCAATACTGTAAGCATAAGAAATACGAATATATCCTTCTCCACTATCGCCGAATGCATTTCCTGGAACGCAAGCTACTTTTTGTTCTTGCAGCAATCGTTCACAGAATGTTTCTGAATCTAAACCGGTCGATTGTATATTACAGAATACATAGAAAGTACCATGTGGCATATTTGTTTTCAGTCCCATGCGATTTAAGCGATTGACTAAAAAGTTTCTTCTTTTTAGATAATCATCTTTCATCATTAATACATCATCATAACCATTCTGTAAAGCTTCTAAAGCAGCATATTGGGACATAACTGGAGCAGACATAATAACATACTGGTGTATTTTGTTCATTACGGAAGATAGCTCTTTGTTTGCCATACAATAGCCTAGACGCCACCCTGTCATTGCAAAGGCTTTTGAAAAACCGTTTACGACAATAATTTGACTTTTGATTTCATCAAATTGAGCAAGTGATGCGAAGGGTTGATCAAAGCTAAGCTCGGCATAAATTTCGTCACTGATGACATAGATTCCAGACTCTTTAATAACATCCACAATTTTAGCGTAATCTTCCTTTGTCATAACACCACCTGTTGGATTGCTAGGATAGTTGATGATCATAGCTTTTGTTTTGGGTGTGATAACTTTCTTTAAGTCTTCTGGAAGAATCTTGAAGTCATTTTCTTCTTTTAATTGCAAAGGAACAACAACTCCATCGCTTAAAATAACACTAGGTGCGTAGGCAACGTAATTAGGGTCTAGGACAATAACTTCGTCACCTGGATTTAATAAGGCACGCATACATAGGTCTATGGCTTCGCTGCCACCAATTGTGACAATAACTTCAGTTTCAGGATCAAAGACTTGATTGTAATGCTCTTTATGAAATTTACAAATTTCCTTACGAAGCTCAATCAATCCACGGTTAGCAGTATAATGCGTATGACCTGTACTCATAGAGTGAATCGCATTTTCGCAGATATGCCATGGTGTCGCAAAATCAGGCTCCCCAACACCTAATGAGATAACGCCTTCCATGGTACTGGCTAAATCAAAAAATTTTCGGATTCCACTTGGTTTAATGGATGTTGCTTTTGTAGATAAACATTTCATTATGGAGTCACAACCAATCTTGATTCTTTATCTTCAGGTTTGTCGATCATGACAATACCGCTTTGTTTATATTGCTTTAAAACAAATAGTGTTTTAGTAGAGCGAACATCTTCGACACATGCGATTTTATCGGATACAAAGCGAGCAACCTCAAACATAGTTTTTCCTTGCACTAGACAAAGAAAATCACAATCTCCACTTAATAGATACATTGTGTCTACTTCTGGATAGTTTGCGATAAGTGCCGCTGTTTTATCATAACCTCTATTTCTTGTTGGGGTACAGCTTACTTCAATGTACGCTAATACCTTCTGGTCTTTTAATGCTTTGTTGTAGTTGATGATCGTGTGATAACCACAAATAATCTTATCTTTTTCCAAAGATTGGATTTCAGATTTAATACTTGCTTCATCTTCATTTAAAATATCAGCTAAGTCTTGTGATGTAAGACGAGCATTATTTTCTAATAAGTCTAGGATTAAACTTTGGTTCATATTTTTACCTCCTTTAAAATATAATAGCATAATTAAGGTTATGTAAAAAGTATGAAAATGCTTGAGAATAGTGTGTAAATGGGCTAAAATATAGATGATTGTTGTTGTTAAAAGTTTTACTTGTTAGAGAATTGACAAATTAACATGAGGCTTTTATAATAACAATGGTATTTAAAGGAGGATTTACTGACATGACAGTAAAAGTTGCGATTAACGGTTTTGGACGTATTGGACGTTTGGCATTCCGTCAAATGTTCGGTGCTGAAGGCTACGAAGTAGTAGCTATCAATGACTTGACTAGCCCTAAGATGTTAGCTCACTTGTTGAAATATGATTCAACACAAGGAACTTACGCTAAGGCTGACACAGTTGTTGCTGGTGAAAATTCAATTACAGTAGATGGAAAAGAAATCACTATCTACGCAGAAGCTGATGCTTCTAAATTACCTTGGGGTGAATTAGGAGTAGACGTAGTATTAGAATGTACTGGATTCTATACTTCAAAAGCTAAAGCAGAAGCACACATTAAGGCAGGTGCTCGTAAAGTTGTTATCTCTGCTCCAGCAGGAAATGACTTACCAACAATCGTTTACAATGTAAACCACGAAACATTAAAACCAGAAGATACAGTAATTTCTGCAGCTTCTTGTACAACAAACTGTTTAGCTCCAATGGCTAACGCTTTGAACAAATTAGCACCAATTAAATCAGGTATCATGACAACAGTTCACGCTTACACTGGTGACCAAATGACATTAGACGGACCTCAACGTAAAGGTGATTTACGTCGTAGCCGTGCTGCTGCAGTTAACATTGTTCCTAACTCAACAGGTGCTGCAAAAGCTATCGGATTAGTTATCCCTGAATTAAACGGAAAATTAATCGGATCTGCTCAACGTGTTCCAACTCCTACAGGATCAACTACTATTTTAGTAGCTGTTGTTGATGGTGATGTAACAGTTGACCAAATCAATGCTGCTATGAAAGCTGCTACAACTGAATCATTCGGTTACACAGAAGAACAATTAGTATCTAGCGACATCGTTGGTATGCGTTACGGATCATTGTTTGATGCAACTCAAACAATGGCTCACTCATTAGGTGATGGAACTACTCACGTACAAGTTGTTTCTTGGTACGACAACGAAAACTCTTACACAAGCCAAATGGTTCGTACAATTAAGTACTTCTCAGAATTAGCTTAATTATTGTAAGACTTTTAAAGGAATCCAAGGGTAACCAAATAATCTAGGGGTTTCCAAGAAATATCTAGGGGTCAATTTAGGGGACTGATGCCATATCGGCATGAACCTATAGACCCCTAGATTTGTTTTTAATGATTAAAAAGAGATGTAAATCTGTATGTTGGTACATGCAGAAATGCATCTCTTTTTTAGTTGTGTTTTTCTTACTGTGATTATTAAATTGTAGTTATATTTTTATATTATTTTTTCTTATTATATGATCCACGTTTCTTTCCTTTTTTTGAAAGAATCTGATCCATAGATTTAGGAACTCCTTTTATGCTTGGATTTTTCCTTGTAGCCCATAGAATGCGATTGCGTGTATAATTGAAATCGGAGAAACCTCTGGAATCTCTTTTTAAATCTTTTGGCTTTCGATTAAAGGATTCCATTGGTCCATTGGAAAGGCGCGCGTAATATTCTTTTTCTGTATGTGCGCTTTTTCTATACACTTTTATACGGGTGAAGGAATTAACTATAGGTCTAAGATTCCTTCTTAAGAAACCTGCAAAATCACGAAAGATAGACTGATCAGATTTGTCATATTTATCAATCAATGCGTTTAAATCAAGAAGAACATCGAATTCGTTATCGTATTCTGTGTGATTGAATTGAATATATTCTTCCTTAAGGTCACGAAGACCTTCGAAGTTTGGGTCTAGCTGAAGAAATAATTTTTCTATTGTATAAGTATCAACATTCATGCCAAGCATTTTATGATAGTGTCGATTGTATGAGTAATTGATTTCATCTCGATTTTTAAGCATTACCCAGCGATAGTTTTGGAGCAGAATGACCTCTTTAGATTTTTTAATAGTCTTATTGTCACGATTGGTGTCGTGATTTTTTTCTTCAAGAGCTTTTTTGTCACGATCCTGATATTTCTTCATGACTTTATTGATGTACCCATTGAGGTAAGAAATAATGGTTTTTACAGCGTGAAACGAGTCCAATACTGTACAGGAATTAGGAAAATACTTTTCTGGCATGGTCAAATAAGTCTGGTATGCATCACAAATTACAGCTTTTACTTTAAGACGCTCCTCTAATGGAATGTGAAGAAAATAGTCTTCTAGAGTGGAACTCCAGCGATTGTGTACAATATCTACAATCTCACCATTTGAAAAATCCATGATGACAAATGCATACTTTTGAGAATTACTGATGTTCAAGTACACTTCATCAATTGACATATATTCTGGAAGAGGAAGTCTAGGAAGATCCACATACCTTTCAAATAAAATGTGAGCGAGAGTATCAGAAATATTAAATCTTTCGGCAATGGCTGCAGTACTTTGATCCAGGTGTTTAAACGCATTTAGAATAAGAAGTGGAGTGATAGTTGTAGAATGAGCATATCTATCCAAAAAAGGAAATGAATCATTCATATAAAGATTACACTCATCACAATGCCACTTACGTTGTTTAACAATCATATAAAATTTAGTGGAATCCTGAAGAACGGGATGATTAAGCTTACGAGTATAGAAACCTTTAGAATGCATCCTTGAACCACATCTAGGACAATACATAGGTTCCAACTTCTTCTGGATGTGTATATATTTATTTTCATCAATCAATTCGACATCAGTAATAATAAAAGAGTCATCATCTTGAATATCAAGTACAGCTAATAGTTTTGAAATAGAAATATTTTCGTTATTGTTCATTTATATACCTCCTGGTTGAAGACAATGAACATAACAAAATAATTATAAACGGTTATATCAGACATAAAAAGTAAGCGCCAAGTAATATGATGGATTGAAAATCATTTCAAAAAAATCGACAATTATATAGAAAATTAGAGTTTTTAGAGTACAGTCTAAAAACTCTATAAAATGATTGGAGATGATTAGATGAAATTAGAGGATTTAACGCCCAAGCAGAGACTGAAGGCGGAAAAGTGGCTGGCAATCATTCGTGAATGTATAAATAGTGATTTATCAAATGAAGTATGGTGTGAACAGAATAACGTTAGTATTAAAAGTTATTACTATTACCTGGCAAAACTAAGAAAGATGGCGATTGAACAGATTCCATACAAAAAAAGAAATAATGTACTGCCTCTGGTTCCTGAATCAAATGATATTGTAGAAATACAGGCTCCTCAATCTACTACTGTATGCATATCTTCTTCAGTAATGACGATTTGTCAAGGAAACACAAAAATAGAGATCAATTCTAATTGTCCTGAATGGATGATCCGGGAGCTGTTGAATAAATATGTTAGGTGATATTTCTAAAGCAGAACATATCTATATTGCCTGTGGATATACAGATATGAGAAAGTCAATTGATGGACTTGCAGCTATTGTACAACAGAATTTCAAACTGGATCCATTTTCGAACTCATTGTTTCTCTTCTGCGGAAGGAGCAGTACAAAAATGAAAGTCTTGTACTGGGAAGGCGACGGATTCGTGCTTTTGTATAAGCGTCTTGAAAATGGAAAATTCGTATGGCCAAGAAATAAAGATGAAGTAATGAAAATAACAGATCAGCAGTTCAGATGGCTTTTAGAAGGACTTAAAATAGAGCAGCCACGAACAATAAAAAAGAGTAATAAAAGATGTGCTATTTAGCTTTATATTAAGGATATTTTGTATTAAATATGGTATAATATAGACAGTTAAGGAGTGCTTTGAATGATTGAAAATGCAGGTATCGACTACAAAGAATTATATCTACAGATGCAGTCAGCAGTTGTAGCACTATCAAAGACATTGGAAGAAATCCAAAAAGAAAATAAGAATCTAAAGGAAGAAAATGAATATTTAAAGCGCAAGCTGTTTGGAACAAAAAGTGAAACATCAAAGTCACTTGGTTTTGAGCAGCTTTCTCTTTTTGATGAGGCAGAAGCGGAAGCAAATCCAGACGAAGAACAATTTATTCTTGAAGAAGTTAAATTCAATAAAAAGAAAAAGTATAAAGGACAGTTGGATGATAAATTATCTAAACTGCCACATATCGAAATTATTATGACACTTCCAGAATCTGAACTTGTATGCCCAGTCTGTAACAGTAAACTTGTCCCTGTCGGAAAGAAATTTGTTCGACACGAAATTGAATTTGTACCAGCCAAGTTAAAAGTAAGAGATGTATATACAACGACATATGAATGCAGAAAATGTCGTGCAAATGGAAAGAGTGTTATGAAAAGTCCTGGAATTCCAGAACCTGTCATTCCACATTCTTATGCCTCTGCTGAAAGTGTGGCTTTCGTTATGAAACAAAAATTCGTAAATGGCGTTCCACTCTATAGACAGGGATCCGAATGGAAACAAATGGGTCTGGATCTTTCAAGAACGACAATGGCTAACTGGATCATATATTCAAGTGAGCACTGGTTAAAACCACTGACAGACAGAATGCATGAAATCCTGCTTGAATCAAAACATGCCCATGCCGATGAAACACCTGTTCAAGTTCTAAATGAACCTGGTAAAAAGGCAACAACGAAATCCTATATGTGGGTATATTCAAGCATCAAAGAGAGTTCATATCCAATCCGACTGTTTGTGTATGCACCAAACAGATGCGGATATAATCCGCAGATATTCTTCAACGGTTTTCATGGAACTGTTATATCAGATGCATATTCCGGATACAACAATATCGAAGGCTGTGTCAATGCATACTGCTGGGCACATGCAAGAAGAAAGTTCAGAGACAGTCTTCCAAATGATCTCGAAAATGCAGAAAATACGCTTCCGATTATTGCGATGAATAAGATCAAGAAACTCTTCGCAATAGAAAAAGAAATAGAGGCGTTGTCTCCTGATAAAAAGGTCAAAATACGTCAGCTAAAGTCAAAGCCATTAATAGATGACTTCTTTTCATGGTGCAAATCCAATCAAAATGCCACAGCCAGTGCAAAACTGAGCAGAGCATTTAAATATGTTTTAAATCATGAAGAAGGATTGAGACAATACTTATATGATGGATATATTCCAATGACAAACTCATTAGATGAAAGAGTAATTCGACCATTTACGACAGGAAGAAAGAACTGGTTGTTCTCGGCAAGTGTGTCAGGAGCGGAATCAAGTGCGAATGCATACAGCATAATTGAAACAGCAAAAGCAAATGGACTGGATCCATATAAATATTTGACAACAATATTTACATATCTTCCAAGCCAAGATCTGATCAAAAATCCAGAAATAATAGACGAGTTTCTACCATGGAGCGAGTTCGTACAAAAAAACTGTAAATAAAAGAATCAGCTAACATTTTTTAGCAATGTTCAACTGATTCTTTTTCATTTATTTAACACATTATTTTATTTGGCGCTTACCTCATTTGTTTGAAAATCTAACAAAATTAGATTTAACAAATAAAGAAGAACTAAGTAAGTATCTGCCATACAGTCGAGAACTACCAAGCTATATCCGAACATTATCAAAGAGCGAAATAAAAGCCATCCTTAATGAAGCCAAATCACAAGTGTGATCCAGCAAGGATGGCTTTATTATATATTCGTCAGCAGTTTATTTGTACCACCTTTAAATTTGACGTTTATAAGCATATCCATTTAAGATGGAATGCCTAGCTTTTCTTAGTTTTATTTTTTATAAAATTTGTTATTTGTATTTCCAGGTGCTTTTTGTCCCTTTGGAACTAAACAAATCTGAATTGCCTCTAAACGCCTACTATAGCCTTCACTACCAGAACTTTCCCCATTTTTGGCCCAACCTAGCCAGCCAAAATTCTGACAATGCACTCTATAATAAACATCATATTCATTGGCAGCCTGTCCAGTTAACTTAATCTGTATTGCTTCTAATCGTTTTGATTGTCCTGAAGTTCCAGACATCGCATCATTTGACTTCCAATCTTGCCAACCATAGCTCTGTACATGCGTTCTATAAACAACATTTCCATTCAATGAAGGAGACAATTTAATGTTTATACCTTCCAAACGCTTAGATTGTCCTGACGTACCACTCTGTTGACCATCATATACATAACCTTGCCAACCATAATCTTGAACATGTGTCCTATAAGAAATACTCTTACGTACAAAGGCATTATTTGTAGTTCCTGGTGCATTACCGCCTTTTTTAACCAAACAAATTTCAATACCCTCTAAACGCTTAGAAAAACCTTCACTACCAGAAGCTTCTCCATTCTTGGCCCAGCCAAGCCAACCATAACTTTGACAATGTACACGATAATATATATCATATTTATTCGCAATTTCTCCAGTCAACCTAATTCGAATGGCCTCTAATCTTTTTGATTGCCCTGAAGTTCCAGACATTGCACCATTTGACTTCCAATCTTGCCATCCAATGGATTGTACATGCGTTTGATACTCAATACTACCATTTAACTTTGAGGATACCTGAATTATAATACCCTCTAAACGCTTAGATTGACCAGAAGTACCACTCATCTTGCCATCCTGTACAAAATCCTGCCATCCAATACTTTGCACATGAGTTCTATACATAACAGAAGCTCTATCATCTACAAGCTTAGCAATACTTTCATCCTTTGTAGTTCTACATTTATTACAAGTATAACGCTTAACACCAGTTTCACTATATGTCGCATTCTTTATAACTACACCTGCATCCCAATTATGACCTGTCTTTGGAATAACAGTTACATCCTTCTTAGAATCACAACGAGTACAATGATGTGATTTACTTCCTTCTTGTTGACAAGTTGCTTCTTGATCTATTGTCCAATCTTTTGAATAGTCATGTCCTAATGCTTTAATTGATTCTGTCTTGGTTGTTTGGCAATTTTTGCATGTATAGGTTTTAATTCCCTCTTTTTCACATGTTGGTTCTGTTGTAACTTTACCCTCATCCCATTTATGTTCAGTGCAAGGAACTGTAAAATCAAATTGAGCACCATTTGTCTTTGCGACTAAATCTACTTTTTTACCATTCACATACCAATCTGTTGTATTCATAACATAGGCAATTATTCCATTTTGAATTCCATAAATACTTGGTGGGTATGCAGCATTGTCTGCAGTAATCGAAAATTGTGTCTTTCCTGCATTCAAGTTTTCTTGAATTCTGTCTTTATATGATGCAACCCATTGTGCAGCTTCTCCACTTTTTACAAAGTAATTGTTTGCTAAGCTTGTAGAACGAGTCGCATATCCTGCTGCAGTATAAATTTTTGCATGTCCTGGATGAGCTATTGACATTAACTCGTCGGTTAATCCAAAATACAATCTTCTTTCATCAAAATTGTACCAATCATCATTCGAATCATCCCACGTACAATCGACTTGATACCATTCTCCATCAATCTTAAACGCATTCCAAGTATGTCCATCATATGTATCTCGTGTTTCTGCATTCTCAATTCCCACAGCCGTTAATAATTTAGAATACGCACTCTCATATGACTGACAAGTACCTAACCCTCTTGTAAGAGCACTTTCTGCACTAGACCATTTTAATGATTTGTCATAATCCAATTGATTTAATAACCAATCGTGTAACCACAATGCCTTCGCATAGTCCGAACCGTCCGTTTCAGCATTACATTGTGCTACGGCAGATTGTACAATCGAGTTTACACTTGGATAATTTGGACTTGATACTTGAATAAAAGTATTTGTACGCAAATAATTCATATTCGCTGCTTTATCCATCACATAAAAGCGGAAATTATATGTTCCACTAGCCATCATGGTAAATGTATAATCATGAGAACTACACTCTACAGTATAATTCAACCATTCCCCGCGACTAGGATCGGCTACGCTTTCATACGATAATACATCAGGATCTGTATAGCTTGGTGCTTCCATTCTAAATTTGTAATTCCCACTTCCACCAGTTGCAGATACATGGAACGTAGTTTCTTGTCCTAATACTGGATCATTCCACTCTACTTTTAATGTAACTCCACCTGAACTTGCTTCGTCCGAATGTGTATACTGATTTTCTTCAGCATGAATAATTGTGGCATTACTAAACAATAGAACAAATGCCAAAAATGTTGAAATTAATCTTTTCCCTAACCTTTTCATAATCTTATTCCTTATCTTAGTTTTATCTAACTAATTTTAGTTTACGGGTTCAAAAAACATGTGTCAACAAAAAAAGAGTCCAGAATCAAATGAATATATAAAAAATAGATAGGGATTTTGACTCTGAGATAGAGATAACCTTTAAACACTTTTAGGGTGAACTCTATATTGAGACGCAAGCACAAAATCGACTCTGCCTGCTTATAACGTACCTGTTAGAGATAGAAGGTATCAATAATCAACTGAAAGAGCAAAATCAGATGGTATGGGTCAGCGACATGAACTGCATCCTCAATCCTACGGAAGAAATCATTAATTAAAAATTAATCTTTGCATAGCTCAGCATTAACCGGATTAATGTTAGCTGCTCGTTTAATTATTTTTGAATGATTCCCCTTGCTTTCAAGATTTCAAAATTTATTGCATCCTCTATATCGTTCCTTAACATACGCATATTGGGATAAGCTCCATCTTTAATAACTCTTTCAAAAAATGATAAAACAGAATTATTTTCGATGAGTTCTTTATCTTCGTCTTCTACCTGTGCCATTAATTCTGCATAGCATTTTTGAGCAATTTTTAGTTTGTCATCTACATTAATCGGATTAAAAATAACAACTTTAGAAAACCTTGAATATATTGGTGTCCCTAGATACTTTTCCGCTTCTTCTTCAGTCCTGTAATTCGTAGTGCAAATAATAATGGACTTGGAAACATCTACAGAATAATTTGCATCGACAAAAGTACCTTCATCGAACATTTGGTAAAACGCATTGTAGAATGAAGGAGATACCTTATCGAATTCGTCAAGTAAAATAACATTAGAACTGCGTCTAATCAATTCACGAGCCAAACTATCTTCACCATGGTCAGCACCAAAAATGTACTGATATGCGCTGTTAGTTTGCTGCATCGAAAACTGTATTCTAACCATATCCGTTCCTAAACAGGAACCAATATATTTTGCAGTCTCCGTTTTTCCGATACCAGAGTCACCCAAAAATAGAAGTGTGACCGGCCTTTTACGCTTGTTATTTCGCAAAGCATAAATCGATGCTAGCAATTTATTCATTACATGAGATTGCCCTATTACTGCATCACTAAATCCTTCAGACATCTTGCGCATCTCTTCCACGGTGATACTAGGATATAAAGTTCTGTGCTCCGTGATTATTTCTTTATTGTAGTTCTTTACAATGTCCTCATAAATTTTTATCGGAGGGTTGCAAAGCCATAGATTTTTAACATACACTTTCAGGTTTCTCAAAATATTGTTAGAAAAGCCAAGAAGTGCCCATTCTCTCACACCTCCATAATCATCCGTGTGAACTAGAAGATTCTCCACTTCCATAGCAGGTTCTTTTTGTCCACTAACACCTTCTATTTTTAGGTCAGTTTTATTGATGTGATTAACAACATCCACTAAAAAGTGTACACCCTCCAATTCTTTAGTTGCTTCTTCGAAATCTTTGTCTGCTCCCCAATATATCTCTATTCTATCCATTACCCCTCCAAGATTCCAGCTAATACAACATCATATACATCAATTTTAGTAGTTACAGTACCACCTTCGTATGCCGAAGCATAATCCACACGTTTCGATGTTTTTGCGGTTCCAAACTCAAACTCCTTTTGCACCTGTAAATCGGACTTCTCAATTTGTCCCACATGAATGGCATAGTACGTAAGCTGCATTTTCGGTAAATCAGACATTGTATAGCTATTTCTAAATGCACAGCGATTAAATCTTAAAATTATATCCTTTCCATCGATGGTAGCCACAAATTCATAATAGCCTCGCCCTTTTTCAATAGCTTCTTCTATTTTGGTTATGTCGATTTTCATCGCATCCCCGTCATTGGTTTTGAACGGTAGTTCTCCATCGATCATGCTAAGAAAAGGAGCTATAAGCATAATATATGAAAAAGAATTTACTTCGGGCCTGACAACCACTTTAGAGAATACTTTAATACCACTACATCGCTTATTCTTTGTTCTGCGTTGGTCTGCATCAAGTATGGAAATAAAATCTGCAAGCAAGGTATTCTCCAGAATATTTTTAGCAATTCTATCAGACTTTTTTGAAAGATTTGTATTTACCCCCGCTTCTGCATTGATTGTCGCTCCACTTAGAAAAGTGAAAATTTTGGATAAAGCATTCTTTTCAGTTCCAATACTACCCTCTATACCTGCAGTTCCACCAATTCCAGAGTTGACTTCAGTGATAAACTCTGTTGTCTTCTTGAGTTCACCGCCAGCAATAATTTGCATGAAATCAGCAACAAATGCTTCATCAAAATATATTATTTTCAAAAAGTTTGTATTTTCCATTTATCTTCCTCCTTTTGTTCTTCAAACAGTAACAAATCTCACATATACACATCCTACAACTTAGCTTATACATTATAATTTTGTAGGATTCTTCTCCTCACCATTTTCTTGCTGTTTTGGTAATATGATTGTACTACAACTTTGACCTTTTAAAAAAGTCAAAGAGCTAACTATGACACATTCCGACCTAAAACAACCATATACTGTCTATGTATCTATATTGCCAATAATGCATATCATTTTATCATGAAAATCAGAAACAAATACAGAAATGGATTTTGTAACAGCCACCACTTCTAATCCTTCAATAACAATATTAAAGAAATAACAGATAAAGCTTTCAACCATTTTAGAATCAATTTCATATTAAATCATAAAAGCAAAAGCTCATTTGTTAATTCTTGACTAAATTCATAATCACTTTTTTCATTTTTTAGCAATTTTCTGGGTAACCAATTTTAATTAGGGTCATTATTTTTGGGGTCTATTTTAGGGTCAATTTTAGGGGCGACTTTTGGGGTCTCCAAATTGGCTCTTTTTTCTTTCCTTTTTTTGACATGAACAACTGTCTTATTACCTGTTTTCTTCCATCTTTTTTTTAATAATTATTTATAGGCGTTTATAACCTGCTCTAAAAACTTTAAAAAGTTTTTAGAGTGTTTTATCTTCTATAATGAGTGTGTTGTGTTTTTCTACATTGTTCAGGAGGTAAAATTTATTATGGAACACAACACGAATCAAAATTCTAATTATCTAGCTCTTCTTAATCTGACTGATGATGGTACATACACTGTTACTAAGATTGAAATCATCGGTTCTGATAAATTTGTTTATATCGAAAAAAACTTAAAGCCTACTCTTTGCCCTATGTGTCAGTCTCGTATGCATTCCAAGGGTATCTATGTTCGTAAAGTAAATCATCCAATCTCTCAGGATTCAATGAACACTTACTTGATAGTACGTCAGCGCAGATGGGTGTGTAAGGAGTGCGGACACACAGAGAATGATTCCTTTCCGTTTTTGGATAAATACTCACATTCTTCAAATATCACGCCATATTTGATTCTTAATGCATTCAAGACTCTTACTAAATCAACAGCCGAGATTGCAGCTCAATTCAATATATCTGATTCAGCTGCCCGTCTTATATTCAAGCGCTATGTGGATCTTCCTAGACTTCCTTTGCCTGAATACATTTCTGTAGATGAAGTATATCTGGACATCAGTAATACCGAAAAATATGCATTTGTCATTATGGATTTTTCTACTGGAGAAATCATCGATATCGTTCATAATCGATGGCATTCTACACTTGAAAACTACTTTCTATCTATTCCACTTAAGGAAAGATTAAATGTCAAGGGTGTAATATCTGATGCTTATAAGACTTATCTTAATATGCCAGAAGAGTATTTTCCTAATTCGGTCACAATCCTAGACTCGTTTCACGTTGTAAAAGTAATCATTTCTCAAATGAACACTTACATTTACAAAGTAATGAAGAGATACAAAAAAAGAGACGAACAAAGGCTAAAAGAAAAAAATCACGATACGAACCGTGATGATAAATCTATAAAGTCTTCTAAAGAAGTAATTCTGTTACAAAACTATAAATGGGTTATCCTTAAAAACCATGATGAAATTAATTATTCAACAAAGCGCTATTATCATAAAATGCTCGGTATGAATGTAGATACATTCACCATTGAGAAAATGTTTCTAGAACTGGATCCAAACTTTGAAAAGCTTCGTGATTTAAAAGAAGATTATATTGAATTCAACAATCAGGAATACGAAAGTGAATTCGATGTACTGACAAATCTAAACGCTTTGATCAACAAATATAAATATTCAGATCAGTCGATATTTAGTGATTTTGCCTTGTTTCTTATCAAGAACAAGGAACCTATCGTTAATTCCTTTATTAAAGTAAAGGTCTATAGAAAGAGTGCAAGAAACGAGCAAGAATACTATGCACGTCTTTCCAATGGACCTATGGAGTCTTTCAACCGAAAGCCGAAAGATCTTAAGAGAGAATCGAGAGGATTCTCTGATTTTAATTATACACGCAATCGCATTCTCTGGGCTACAAGAGACAATCCAAGCGTTAGAGGTATTCCTAAATCAAAAGATGAGATCAAAAAGAATAAAGGAAAAAAACGTGGATCATATAATAAGAAGAAATAATATAAAAATATAACTACAAGTTAATAATCATAGTAAGAAAAACACAACTAAAAAAGAGATGAATCTCTGCATGTACCAACATACAGATTTACATCTCTTTTGAATTTGAATATTTAACGAATATTTACAGACCCCAAACTAGGCCCCAAATGATTGCGCTAAAACCCTAAATGATTTTGGTTACCCTTTTTTTCGGTATGTACTTCAATTTTGGTTTGATAAGTCAATTGAACCAGTTCTACACCGGCATCGCGAAACATCTTCTTGCTGGCGATATTGCCTTCGGTTCCATTGTATTTATCACTTTCATAAACGACACAGGTAATTCCCGATTGAATAATGGCTTTGGCACATTCATTACAAGGAAATAAAGAAACATAGATCGTACAATTCTTTAAGTCTTGAATGCTGTTTAAGATGGCATTTAATTCGGCATGGACAACGTAGGGATATTTGGTTTCTAAAAATTCCCCTTTGCGATCCCAGGGAAAATCATCGTCATTACAGCCCTTGGGAAAGCCATTGTAGCCAAGACCTACAACCCGCTTTTCGGGATTAACGATACATGCCCCAACTTGGGTATTGGGATCTTTACTACGTAAGGCACTTAAGTGGGCCATACTCATAAAGTATTCATCCCAGCTTAAAACATTTTTTCGTTTCATAGATTATCCCTTTCTAGATCTTCTAAAATGCTTTTAAAAGTTGGATCTAAAGGTGCTTCAAAATGCATCTTTTCTTTTGTCGTTGGATGGATAAATTCCAAGGTACATGCATGCAATAACTGTCCATTGGCTTCAATGGTTTTTCTGGGTCCATATTTTGGATCCCCGGCAATCGGATGATCGATATAGGCCATATGCACACGAATTTGATGAGTTCTTCCCGTTTCCAATTGACAGCGGATATAGGCAAAATCTTTAAAGTTTTCAATGACTTGGAAATGGGTAATGGCTTCTTTGGAATTCTTTGCGGTAACAGCCATCTTTTGGCGGTCTTTTTCATCGCGTCCAATTGGTGCATTGATAGTTCCATAGGTATGCGAGAACGGATGATGCACAATCGCAAGATATTCCCGATGACAAGTCTTATCCGCTAATTGTTCACTTAAAGCTAAATGGGCAGCATCGTTTTTGGCAACGACTAAAAGCCCTGAGGTATCTTTATCAATACGATGCACAATACCGGGTCGCATAATGCCATTGATGCCACTTAGATCTTTGCAGTGAGATAAAAGCGCATTGACTAAGGTACCATGTAGATGCCCCGGTGCAGGATGAACAACCATCCCTTTGGCTTTATTAATAACTAAGACATCTTGGTCTTCATAAATTATATCTAAAGGTAGATCTTCGGCTTGGATTTCTAAAGATTCCAATTCTGGAATTTCAATCTCTACCTGATCGCCTTCTTTTAAAATATAACTGGCTTTTTCGCTTTTTTGATTGACCAAGATCTTCTTTTGGTCTAAGAGATCTTTAACCCGTTTTCGCGAAAAGTCTAATTCTTTAGAAATGGCTTTATCTAAACGTGTGGAAGCCAGGGACGAATCTATTGTAATTTGTTTTGTTTCCATTTTCTCTTCTCCTTAAAATCATCTATCCATAAAATCAGCAGGATAGAAAAAAAGCCCATCGTGATGCATACATCCGCAACATTAAAGACAGGAAAACTTTGTCCAAAGATACGGAAACTAAAAAAATCACGTACATAGCCAAAACGTAGACGATCGATCCAATTGCCTAAAGCGCCCGCAAAGACAAAACTCAAAGCACTTTGGATACGACGATCTTCGGTGGTACAAAAATAATAAACGATAACGGCACAGGCAATGAGGGTAATAAGGCTAAAAAAGACAACGCCATAGCCCTCCATAATAGAAAAACCAGCACCGATATTTTGAATATAGGTCAAATCAAAAAAATGTGGAATCAATTCAATTTTTCCATATAAAGGAATCGCTTGTACAACGGCCCACTTGGTTGTCTGATCGAGGGCAAGACTAGCGATGATAATTAAAATTGCTAATAAAATACTACTTTTTCTTACTTTCATAATTCCCCTTTTAGAACATCTTGTTATGGCGGTGCAAGACTAACATCTTAATAAACAACCATAACCCCATCAACAAGGCCAACATAAATCCTACAAAACCAATGGCAGGAATCCCCAAAATTTTTGGTGACATATTGGTCAGACAAAGTAAACTTGAGCCAAGTAAAATAGCCGAAATCAAAATACAGATAATCATTCGATTGACCATCCGATCGAGTTTGGCAATGGGTTGATCACTGCCCATTAAATTTAAATTCATCTTCACTTGGCCACGTTGGACAAGTTTTAATAAATCGCTGGTTTGAACGGGTACATCTAAAATTCGATTGTACGATTCAAAGGAACGGCGAATCACTTTCTTCACTTGAGTATGTAAGTGCAATTGCTCCATCGTTGCCTTATGGCTGGTCGCAATTTCCAAAATATTCGTTGATGGATCCAAATGTAAGAGCGTTGCTTCCATAACGGTTAAAGAACGTGCTAACATCGAAACCCCTTTTGGCAATTGAATTCGATACGCATGACAAATGGAAAAAACATCTTGCAGCATTTGCGCTACATCAATTTCTCCAAAAGGCATATCTAGATACGTGGCCATAAACTGTTCCATCTCACCGGTAAACTTCGTATAGTCGATTTCTTGTTTCGGCTTTCCTAAGGCAAGAATGGAATCAACAACGGTCATAGTATCTCTTAAAGCAATCCCCCGTACCGCTTTTTTCATGATTTCACGTTCACGGACATTTAGTGTTCCCATCATACCAAAATCAATCCAGACAATTTTATCATCGCGAACTCGGATATTACCCGAATGCGGGTCGGCATGGAAAAAGCCATTTTCAATGATCTGTGAAATATAATTACAAGCTAAATCATGGGCAATTTTTGAAGGATCATAGCCATGGGATTCCAATAGATCCAATTGATTCACATCCAGCCCATCGACATATTCCATAACTAAGACATATTTCGAAGTATACTCGTCATAGATTAATGGTGCATCTACGGTTTTATCATCTTTATAGGTTTCTTTAAAGCGTTTGGCAAAACGCGCTTCAATGGTAAAATCCATTTCTTCCTGGCTGGTTGCCCAGAATTCATCTAAGACCATATCCAAATCAACGACGGAACTAATGATATCCGATAAGTTTAAAAACTTTGCGGCTTTACGAACTAAGCGAATATCTCGCTTCATTGTTTCGTAGATGTTTGGTCTTTGTACCTTCACAACAACTTCTTGTCCGGTATTTAATGTAGCTCGATGCACTTGCGCAATCGAAGCAGAACCAAGGGGTGTCGTATCAAAGTTCACAAAGATGGAACGCCAGTTGTCCCCAAAGGCTTGAACTAGAACCGATTCAACTTCCTCAAAAGGCATTGGTTTTACACTACTGCGTAATTTTTCTAGTTCAACGGTATAACGTTGTGAGAACATATCTTGTCGGGTTGACATGATTTGTCCGATTTTGACAAAAGTTGGACCGAGGTCTTCTAAGATTTCACGGAACTTAACAGGGTCCATTCCCTTTTGAATTTTATGTTTTTTTAATATAGATAAGATCTCGATAAAACGAGCTCCACTTGCTTGCGAATTTGCCATCCTTTTCACCTAGGGGTATTTTAACACAGACTCGACAAAAAGAAAAAAATCCCCTTTATAGAAAAGAGGAAACATTTTTCTAATACTATTTGCGAAAAAAACTCGAGCTTTTTAACTATGTAGCT
>ERZ506750.217-NODE-217-length-37131-cov-7.720871_pt1 | contig 37131 bp, 41 predicted proteins | sample MGYA00513186_ERZ506750 | MGnify/ENA metagenome assembly ERZ506750
TCTTTCCCTACACGACGCTCTTCCGATCTCAGAATACCTGGAAGCTGTTGGCGCCGTCAACTTTGGCAGCCTCCTCCAGGGAACTGTCCACATTGCCCAGGGCAGCTACATATAGGACAATGGGCTGGCCAATGGAGGTAGTGAACAGGATCAGGATAATACACCACAAAGCCATGGATTCGCTGGCGGTCCAGGGAAGAGGCTGGCCCCCAAAGCTCCTGATCACATAATTGAGAAGACCGTCATATTTGTCAAACATCCACTTCCAGACCACAACAACCGCTACTGAACCGGTGACTACCGGCAGGTAAAAGACGCAGCGGAAAAATGAACGGATACCGGAACGCATTCTGTAGATAGAGGATCCTACCCATAAGGAGAATGCAGTGACGGCGGGAACTGAGACTGCCACGATGATCACGGTGTTGACAGCCGATTTCAGGAATATCTTATCCTTAAAAAGACGGATGTAATTCTCTAAACCCACGAACGTTCCTTTGGGATCCGCAAAGCTGGCATTGGTAAAGCTGGTAATAACACCCATTGTCATAGGAGTGATGACAAATCCCACAAAGAAACACAACGCCGGAAGCAGGAACAGATATGAGACCATGGTCTCCCTGCGCTGAAGGACCATACTGCGCGCCGGCGCCTTTTCCTTCCCGGGCCTTCTTTCCTTTTGCTTGGAAACAGTTGTTTTTTCCATATTCTCTCATTCCTCTCTAAAGATTGGTTCAAAATCTCCGTTCTGAACAGATGCAAGAAACATCCCATCCAAACATGCTCTGAAAGCAGATTCCCTCCCCCCGCACCCGGCAGAGGAAGGGAGTCCATGGTATATTTCAGTTAGTTGCTGTTTGCAGATGCGTTAAACTCATCTGCTGCTGCCTGTGGGGCGGTACCGTTAAATACCTGCTGCAGCATGTTGAACCACAGAGGACGCATAGCGGCAAATCCGGCGCGTGTGTTGTAATACGGGCCATAGTACTGGCTCCAGGAAGCCAGCATAGCTTTGTGCTCGTCTCCGGGATATAAATCTCCAAAGGAGGTGCGGACCGGGAATGCATTGGTCTTAACCACGCTCTTTGGTCCCCATTCAGGATCATCACAGATAAATTTAATAAACTCTTTGGCTGCGGCTGCACGGGCATCTGATTTATTGTCAAATACACAGAAACCGTTTACCAGGTATTCCAGAGAAGGCTTGCCGTCCTCGGACGGGAATGGCACTGCGATCTGGGTATAATCTTCAGACGCGTAGGTAATCTCTGCGGATGTGCCAAAGCAGAAGGTCATGGCGCAGGTCTCCTGCTGGAACTTCTGCAGTTCATCGGCGGCTGCCATATCAAATCCAGCGTCAATGGACTTGTTATCGTACATTTCCTTTAAAAGGGCAAGGGCCTTAACGCCGTTTGCGTCAATGTTCCACTTTCCGTCAGAACCTACGATGGAAGAACCGTATAAGTTGTTCACCAACGCACGGGTACCCTGGTCGCCGCCCTGTCCGCCGCAGTATACAATACCCGGAACCTGAGTGGGAGCTGCATCCCGAAGGGCTTCACACATCTTAACAAAGTTTTCCGTTGTCCAGGTACGGTCGCCTTCCAGGTTCACGTACTGAAGCGCATCTGCCTTCTCCAGCGCTTCCTTGTTTAGACCCATATAGAATGGAGAGGAAGAAATCGGATACATCCAGGCTGTGCCGTCCGCGCCCACGCAGGTTTCCACAAGTGACTGGCTGGTAAGGTCGCTCTTAAGGTCACCCAGCATGTCATCCAAGGAAACCAGGTATCCTGCCTCGCCAAACTCAATGATACGGCCTGGGGCATCAAAAAGGATATCGGGCGCAGTGTCTGAGGTAAGGGCTGCTGTCAGTTTATCCGGTCCGGATGTAAAGTCCAAGTATTCAACCTTAACTTTTATGTCGGAATGAGAGGTGTTAAATGCGTCAACCACCTCCTGCTCATAACCAGTGTCTACACCAAATGTAGGGAATGCCCACCAGGTAATCTCCGTCACTGCTGCGCTAGATTCTTCTGTCGATTCCATAGCTGACTCTGTCACAGTAGTCTCTGCCGTTTTTTCTCCACTACAACCAGACAGTACTCCAACCGCTAATGCTGTTGCTAAACCAAGAGCTAAATTTTTTTTCATGACTTCTCCTCCTTGAAAATATTATATATCAGGTAATCGCGAGACTCGGAATACCATAAATTCTCCGCCTTTTGGAACCGTCTTTCTATCTCTCCCCCTTGCCAATCCTTGAATTTACATATTCTCTCTTTACAAAATTTTTGCTCCATATATTCAAGCCAAGTTTTTCTATACAACATGCACAAACCTCAATCAGGTCAGCCTCGCAATATCCTAAATATATTATATATTTATATAATATATAAAAGATATTTTTTGTCAATATTTCTTTTTAAAAAGAAATTTTCTTCTATTTTCCAAAGAAATTTAAAAGTAAATTCTGCCCCCCTAAGCTTATTTTTCATTCCAATTTTATAAATTACTTACTTCTGATCATTCTTATCTCTGTATCGTTATGGGAATCATGATATTCATTATAAAATTTAAACATTTAATCCGGGATGACAAAAAGTCATCCCGGATGGATTTAAAAACTATCTGTCTAGGACAAACATTGAACACTCTATCAGCAAAGACTTATCTGCGTCTCACCTCATACTTGGGAAAACACACTTTCCACTAATCAGGTATTTCAGTATAGACAACTTTTCTCTGCGAAGGCAGGTATCTATACTCGAAAGAAAAAACGCAAACAGAGGAACCTTAAAAGATTTTTACTTTTTATTGTTTTTTCGGATGGCAGGTGATATAATGCAGCCATGATACCGGAGACAATTGAATTTAAAAAGTTGGAAAAATATTATACCAAAGTATGATGTGCTGTTCCATGTGTATATTACTGTATGGGCGAAGAAAGCGTATTCCGGCACCGTACCAAGAGCACATAGGCAGTTGACCTTCCATTTTCCATTATAATATCCCACAGCTCACAGGCTTTCACCTTTCCATGAGTCTGTTCAGGCGTATGCTGGAGAATGAAAAAGCGGCCGGCATTAAATGTTCTTCCGACCCGGCCCAGGACATCCTGCGCTTTAAGCTGACCGGTGGAAAGGATTTTCTCATATTCAACGGACCAGACGAATATTTTATCGTAGGCCGTCTCACGGGCGTTGGTGCAGGGCTCGGCGGCACCTACGGCGCCACGATTAAATTATATTAAAAGATAGACACCCCAGCTAACTAGGGCAAATGGGAGAAGGCGCAGATGGTGTAGAATCTTATGGCCCTGTCTCATGATATCAAGCAGGCCGAGGCAGATACAAAAAGTCTCTAAATCCAGGAGGTACGCTGATGAAAAAAAAACATATTGTATGCTTTGGAGATTCCAACACCCACGGTTACCGCGCTTCAAACGACAGCCGCTATGATGAGCAGGAGCGTTGGACCTGTCTTTTGCAAAAACAGCTTGGAGACGATTATCTGATTATAGAGGAGGGGCTGTCTGGCCGGACCACCTGCTTCCCTGATCCTATTCACGAGGGATTATCTGGCCTAGACTATATCTATCCCTGTCTCATGAGCCACGAGCCGGTAGACCTGTTGGTCATCATGCTGGGGACAAACGATACCAAAGAGCGTTTTGGCGCCTCTGCCACATGCATCGCCTTGGGCCTAAAGCGCCTGATTGCTAAAGCAGCTTCCATTTCTGATGCATGGCAGATGGGAAAGCCCAACATCCTGGTGGTCACACCCAAGTCTATTGACAAACGCTATGTGACCACTCCGGTTGGAAAAACCATGGGAATAGGTTGTGCTGAGAAATCAGAATGTCTTGCCGAAGAATTTGAGGGAATCGCCTCCCTGATGGGATGCCATTATCTGGATGCCAATGCCGTGGTAACGGAACAGAACCACTATGACTATATGCATCTGACAAAAGAGGGGCACCAGGAACTCGCCAATGCGCTGTCAAAGGTTATACTCTCCTTATTTATCTAGGTTTTAGGCGTTTGATAAACGCCGGAACCCATTGATTTTACTGAGTTTTGTCACTCAATTTATATAAATTTTCTCTCCGCAAGTGGTAAAATAGAGGTAACCGCACCAACACAATCACAACTTGAGGAGGAGAAAATTTATGTCCGCTAAATACCATCTAAGGGAGCGTTAGGTAATTGCGAAACTCTGAAAGCCGCGTAAAACCTAGCTTTTTTGAATCATGTTTTTTCATTTCTCCTCACTGAACTTTGAATTTTTATATTCACCTTGCACAAAATATCTTGCTTAATATATTCAATTTAGATTCATTCCTATACGATGTGCATTAATTCTGGTCAGTGAGTTTCGCAATTGCACATCATCACGAACGGACTTGGCATCGTCAGGGACATTAGCTTTTATAATGCTTTCATCCCTGTTTTAAAGGCTTCCTTTCAAAAACATCCGCTGATTAACCCGAAAGTTTTTCCTGGGGATGCTGCTTTTGATTCCATCGAAATTTATAAATACCTTCTTCTGGATGCTTCAACTGAGAAAACATATATTCCACTCAAGTACAAAATCGCTCTTCCGAAAGCTGACTGTCCTTTGAATGAAAACGGGATTCCCTGCTGTCCGAAAGACCCGTCTCCTGCAATGAAGCGGGAAGGGAGCAGAGCCCATCTGCGTTGTGGTCTTCCTACTATGAAGTTTGTGTGCCCCAAAACGAAAAAACACTGCACGCTGATTTATTACTTGCTGGGATCACACAGCTTATTGCAGTACTGGTTGCTGATAAACTCCAGAAACATCAGTATATTCGCAGTTTGAAACCACTGATTGCATGAGTACACAAACTCCATGGCTTTTACAGGCAGCGCCCCACCATTTTCTTATTTCTTATATTCAAAATCCGGAATCTGATGCCATCTTTCTTTGAAGTAATGGGCAGCCAGTTTCGGTCTTCTATCCCTGGTGAATAACCCCTTCTTGTTGCCCTGTACACGGAGAAGCCCCTGGCTGGTTGCAAAGTCCGCAAAGTTCCATGCCTGTTCTCCCACAACAAAATCATAGTCATCGAATACTCTGTGATTCATCTTGTAGTAATCCACCTGATATTCCTCAGTATACATCACCGGAGTTGTATCATGGAATCCCATGACTGTATCTGCACCGTATTCTGTAAAAATAACCGGAAGACCATATTCTGCCCACTGATCCAGTTCTTCACGAAGGGCCAGTTCCGGTCCCTGCAGATCCGGTGCTCCGAAATACCAGCCATAGTAGCGGTTTAAGCAGATCACATCACTGAGTTTTGCGGATACATCCGTTGCAGGACCGCCGCCCATCTGGACACTGACCAGAGTACATGGGCGTTTCTGCGGATCCAGGCTGCGAGCCAGTTCGTACAGAGGTGCGAAATATTCATAAGCTCCCTCAGAATAAGAATCCGGTTCATTTGCAATGCTCCACATCACAACACAGGCATGATTTTTATCCCTTGCAATCAGGTCACGGATCACTTCTTTGTGGTGTTCCTGTGTCTGCACGCCATGTTCTTTATCAAAGGTGCTGATCTTCTGACCATTGAAATTAGCGCCGCCGCCAAATTCCAGGTTCACACCCACTGCTGTGGTCTCGTCAATGACAACGATCCCCTCCTGATCGCACAGCCGCATCATTTCCTCGCTGTACGGATAATGGCTGGTGCGGAAACTGTTGGCTCCCTGCCATTTCATCAGGGAAATGTCTTTGGTATTCATCGGCAGATTGATGCCGCGGCCATTCGGGAAGGTATCCTCATGTTTGCCATATCCTTTGAAATAAAATGGTTTTTCATTGATCAGGAATTTTGTTCCGTCAATGCGGACCGTACGGACGCCATATGGAAGTGTATAAACGTCTTCGCCAAAGGTCACGCGGATATTATAAAGATAAGCATTTAACGGCTGCCACAGTTTAACTTGTTCAATCTTTAATATACCTTCGCATCCGGCTGCTTCTGTCACTTTATTGCCTTCCCGGTCAAATACCTCTACCAGACATTCCCCGGTTCCTATGGTATCAATCTTGTAATTCAGAGCTGCATCTGCTCCGTTTACTTCTGCTGTTACGGTAATGTCGCTGATGTAAGACTTTGGTGTGGTGTAAATTCTTACCGGACGAATGATACCGCAGTAGTTAAAGAAGTCAAAGTTTGGATTATTCACTGGTTTCTGAGGTCCCTTGGTCTCAAATCCAGGCAGCCCTCCGCTTAAAATATTGTTTTTTCCGCCTACCGGCAGTGTGGTATAATCAATGATGTTGTTTACAGCTACGGTCAGCAGACATTCTCCCTTTCCGGCCAGATCCGTGATCTCCACCTCAAATGGAAGGAATCCGCCTTCATGGGCACAGAGCAGGTCTCCATTCACATAAACCTTCGCTCCATGAGCAACTGCGTCAAAACGGAGCATTACTCTCTGAGCCTTCATAAATTCCGGTACGGAAAAGGTTCTCTGATAAAATACCCACCCATAGTGATCTCTGAAGTCAATCCCTTCTTTCAGGTCATTGTAAGCAGCCGGAACCGGCATCGTCATGGGATTCTCTAATGGCTTCTGGAACCATTCCTCCTCAAAGCCTTTTCCGTAATCCAGTTTGAAATCCCAAACTCCACTCAGGTCACTTAATAATCGGGATGATGTTAATACAGGGTACAGCATACGTTTATTCTCCTCTCTTTTCTTTCAAAATTCTTGTATTTTCTTCTACTTTCTTTCTATCCAGCGGATAGAGGAATTTTAATGCCAGCGCCAGCAGAAGGAATCCCGCCGCGGGTACCAGACAGGTAATATTGTAAATTCCGTCAACCACCTTCGGATCAAAGGCTGTGACTGCAGAGTAGCCTACTAAGGTCAGCAAACCGCCAGTCAATCCGGAGGAAGCTGCCTGTCCTAATTTTCTTGCAAAGGAATAGACTGCATAAATGGTTCCGTCAGACCGTTTTCCGGTGCGGACTTCCGCATCATCTATAACGTCGGTAATCATTGCCCAGCATACCAGGTTAAAAATAGCAGTACCTAAAGAAGATACCAGATACAATCCTACGAAAACCCAGACATTGTCTGTGTGCAGAATAAATGCTGCAATCAGGGCAACAGCTCCGACCACTGCTCCGGCTCCGGCGAGTTCCTTTCTTCCGTATTTTCCGGAAATTTTTACGATCACCATAGAGAGAGCCAGTGTAATGATGGTCGTACCCAGGTTTGCGGTAGACATTGCTTCACGGTTGCCAAAATAATTCGGATATATGTAATTGCCCATACCAGCCAGTGTCAGCTGCGCCAGTAAAAGAAGAAGAGCTGCTGCCACAATTCCCACCAGGGCCCGGTTGGAAACCGTTGTACGAATCAGTTCCCCAAAAGAAAACTTCTCTGTAGTTTTTTCCAATTTTACACGTTCTGTTGTCATATGGTAGCAAAGCAGGTAACAGATCACCGCTCCAATGGAGCAAAGCAGAGCTGCAATCATCATTCGTTCACCGGAAAAAATCGTATTTCCCTGAGCATCCTCATAATAAACGATCAGCGGGAGAACCACACCGATTACCGTATTGGCCAGCGTTGCCCCGATGGTGCGGAAACTGGAAAGGGAAGTTCTTTCTTTCGGATCCGCAGTAATGGCAGATGCCATGGAACCGTATGGAATATTGATTCCCGTATAGCAGATGCTGCCCCAGAGCAGATATGTAAAGAACATCCAGAATACCTTAAAGCCCATGGGCATGTCCTTAAACCACACAGCATACATTAAGAAGGAAGCCAATGCCACAGGGCCGCACATCCGACGCAGCCACGGAGTGAATTTTCCTTTTTTACCCGGCCGGCTTCTGTCGCAGATCTGTCCCATGGTCACATCCGTAAATGCATCCACGATTCTGGCAATCATCATCATGGCGCCTACCAGGGCCGCCGATACACCCATAACATCTGTGTAAAATTTCATAAGGAACATAGATGAAAGTAAAAATGTAAAATCATTTCCAAAATCGCCAAACATGTATCCCAGACGGTCCCTCATTCCAAAGGGAATTTCTCTTGTTTCCTGACTTTTCATGTCACCCTCCTGATTCTTGTCGATTGCTTGTCAATTCCTTTATCTGTGACTCAGTTTATGTTTTTTTACCGTTTTTATCCATAATAATATTTGTTATTTATACTATAATATTTAGATTGTTTTTGTTTAAAGCGTATATTATACTAATATATACAAATATTCTACTAATTGGTGTTTTGCAGCAAACAGGAGGCTTTTATGGAGCAGAATGAATTATTGGACTTTGCCAGAAATTTTTTTGAAGAAATGCGTATCCATACGCGGCTGATAGACGCCCCCTATCCCTGGGACGATGCCTTTGACTTAAATCTTCGCCACACACTTCTCAAATACGATGAAGATGTGGCATCCACATTTTTTCAGCCTGAAGAACACTTTCATGAAAAGCATCTTGTTTATTTTATCAAGGACCTATTCTGGTGTCATTATCTGTGCATACCAGTTCCAAATGCCGGACAGAAGCGGGTGCTTTTCATTGGCCCTTTCGCCACAGAAGATGCCACCCTCGGCCTTGTGCGGTCCCTGACGGAACAGCTGCAGATCCCTGACACTCATTTTTCTTTTTTGTCCCAATACCATACCTCGCTTCCGGTACTTCGGGACAAAAGCTGTATGCGAAGCATGCTTATCTGTCTTTGCAACCGCCTTTATGACGGACCTTACCGTATTCTAACCCAGGAATGGAAAGGAACGCCGCCTCTGTCATATGATACCATTGATTCTCTGGGGCAAAATCATGAAGTGTCCAAAAGCATCGAACAGCGGTATCAAGGCGAGCAGAATCTGATGGAAGCCATTTCCCGGGGAGATTATGCTGCCGCAAAAGAATGCTTGAATCAGATGGATTCTTATGGTCTGGAGCAGCGGCTTGCCGACACCATCCGTGACAAAAAGAATTATCTCATTATTTTCAATACATTATGCCGGAAAGCAGCCCAGTATGGCGGGGTTCATCCGGTCTACTTGGACGAGCTTTCCTCCCGTTTTGCCATCCAGTTGGAAACCATGCACAACATGTCCCGCCTGAATGCCATTCAGGGAGAAATGGTTTACAAATACAGTCTTCTGGTTCAAAATCGCTCCACACGGTCCTACTCTCCGCTGATTCAGAAAGCGGTTGATTTCATCTGTCTAAACCTCAAAGACGACCTAAGCCTGAGCACACTGTCAGACCAGCTTTCTGTACATAAGAGTTACCTTTCCACTCTTTTTAAGCGGGAAACCGGCACAACACTCACTGATTTTGTGACAGAACGCCGAATCAGCCATGCCATTTACCTGCTGAATACCACCAGCGAACCGGTTCAGGAAATCGCTTCTGCCTGCGGCATCCCTGATTTGAGTTACTTCACCAAGATCTTCCGCCGTAAAAAAGGCATGACACCAACCCAGTATCGGGAAATGATCAAACAGCCATTTTAATTGGGGATTTCCGCGATCCTGTTCTGCGAATGAATATGAAAAGCGAGGATGAAGCAGCAAAAGGAGCATTTTAACATCCCGCAACCAGGAGAGCGCGGAGGGCTTAGCTATTTCAGAGTCCATGCGCAGCCGCATCAACGGTTTGAATCAGGCTATGAGCAACATTGACGACGGGATCAGTCTTACTAATGTAGGTGAGGGCGCTCTGGCGGAAGTTCATGACATGCTCCACCGCATGCAAACATTGGCGGTAGAGGCGGCCAACGAAACCTACCACACAGCGGCCAGGAGGAATCTGGAAATGGGGCGGCGGGAACTGCTGGCGGAGATCGACCGCATCGGTTCCGCCACGGATTTCGGTGGAGTTCCCCTCTTTTCTCAGGCTGCCAATATCCTGGCTGGACACCCCCGGAGCAGGATAAAAATAATGAGATTACCCTGCAGATTGGCGCCGCAGAGACAGAGACCCTAGATGTGGACCAGTTTTACATAGGAAGCAAGGAGCTTCTTATTGATAAGACAGATTTTACCAGTGTGAAAAAAGCCAACGCGTCCATGGGTTATCTGGATGCAGCAGTGGAGGCCACCAATGATGTGCGGGGAGCCTTCGGTGCAGCCTACAGCCATTTGGAACACACTCATAATAACCTCAGCGTGACGGCAGAGAACATGACCGGGCGGAGAGCCAGAGCCGGGATACCAACATGGCTCAGGAATTTACGGATTACACGGCGGCCAACATCACCCGGCAGGTGTCAAATACCATGCTGTCCCAGGCAAACGCCATTCCCGACATGATAATAAAAATTCATTGTTTATGTGAGCTTAAGGATGATGGTTTAATTTAGAACGGGAGGAGAACTAAAATGTTGAAGTGTTATCTAATAAGTCGTGACTGCATGATCTCCATAACATTGATATAGTTAGCTGATGTCTATTCCTGTTAATACCATGTTGTATGGTGCCCATAGTATAGACGAAAAGTATTAATCAATGGTGTAGATGACCGATTATAGGAACTACTTACCCAGTATGCTGCAAATCTTTCTGTAGACATTCTGGAAATGGAAATCATGCCAGACCATGTACACATACTGTTGGAATTTGGCATTCACAAAACTGTAAAGCACTTAAAGAGCTATACTATAGTGGATCAAATCATTCCTTGCTGCACTTGCATTGGAAAAACAGAAAATCCCTATGAAAAGCTTCTCCCTGACCGGAGAAGCTTTTTGTTTGCCGGAATATCAGACATCCGCTCCCATAATTATTTGGAAACAAACATTAGAAAACATGAGTAAAATCTACGGTGCACGAAAGGCGGAAGATGCTGCACAGCTGACAAAGGCGATCGACACAGAAATGAACCGGTATGGGATCTCGTATGATGACATCATTACCAAGATGAAACAGGATCCGCTGGCCAAATGGTTATAAATTGCGGCGAGGTTCGAATTGGAAGCGGACATTTTTTCCTGAGAGGTTCGCACTTAAAAAACAAAAGATAATCGTTATCCGCAGGTTTTGTTGTGATAACAAGGCTTGTAGATAAGATATGAAGCAGCAAATAACACGCTAATATGGAGATATTTGCTGTCGTATCCTATATGGGTGCGCAAATTAAAAAAGGTAAGTAGGTAATAATCAGTATCTGCAAATTTCCATCCACATTTGATAAGATAAGTTCAAATGATGGAGGTGATACCAATAAATACGAATGACAATGCAGTCTCAAAGGCTGACCTTTGGGCAGACCGGTTCCATGCTTTTCAGGAAAGCGGTTTATCCCGCAAAGAATGGTGTCAGCAGAATGGAATCCCACAGTCTACACTGGGTTACTGGATCCGAAAACTCCAGTCAGAAGCCTCTGAGACAGAAAGTGCTTCTGATCCGGTGTTTGCAAAGCTCCCTTCGGAACATGAACTCCATTTCAGTACAGCAGGTACAGGAACCCCTCCTGTGATGATCTGTCTCCCGGAAAATATCCGGATTGAAGTTGCTGCGGACTGTCCAGCCAGACTGTTGACTGCCCTGCTTCAGGCCTTAAAGAACTATGCTTGATTTTTCCGGAAGTACTACGGTCTATCTGGCATGTGGCTGCACGGACCTCCGGAAGAGCTACACTGGTTTAGCGGCCATCATCAAACTGAAATTCCATCTCGATCCGTACTCCCGCTGTATGTTCGCGTTCTGCAATCGCAGGCGCACATTGCTCAAGATACTTCAGTGGGACGGGTCAGGGTTTTGGATCCTGATGAAACGGCTGGACCGCGATTCCTTCCATTGGCCTGACACACCGGATGAACTGCAGAAAGTTACGCTGAAAGAGATCCATTGGCTGTGCGATGGTTTATCCCTGAACCCCAGCGGCGCATTTGAAGAACGTCACCCGAAGATCGTCATATGAGCCCGGATCCTGTCAATTCGCAAAAAGCCGAAAATTACTTTGTTTTGGGCGGATTTTCCTCCGTCCCGGAATGCGGTTTCCTATAGGAACGGAATGCTTTTTCTGGTATACTTTCTGGTAGAGATTTCAGAAAGTTGAGGCTGTGTTATGGATCCGCTTTTTACAGAGGAACAACTGAACAAGATGAGCAGGGAGGATATCATCTCCCTGATGAAAACCATGCGGGAGCATTATCAGAAACAGGAAACAAAGATCCAGATCCTCGAAGAAAAAACAAAGGAACTGGAATTCCTGAACGCGATGCTTTCTGACCGTCTGACTCTTGCGCAGCGGAAACAGTTTGGCCCATCCAGCGAAAAATACGCGGATGGCTATACGCAGCTGAACCTTTTTAACGAGGCAGAGCAGGAAGCAGATCCTGATGCGCCGGAGCCGGAAATGGAGGAGATCCATCCGTCTTCCTATAAAAGAAAGAAACGTTCCGGCAAAAAGGAGGAAGATCTTTCCGCCTTTGAGACAACGGAAGTAATTGAGTATAAGCTGACCGGCGCGGACCGAAACTGTCCGGACTGCAATACTAAATATAAAGTCGTGACAAAAGAGACGGTGAAGCGCCTGAAGTTTGTCCCTGCGCGGTTTGAAGTGGCGGAGGAGGTCACCTATGTTTACAGCTGCCCGAAATGCGGGGCGATGAAACGTCCGGAAAAGGCGCCTTCCCTTCTCAAAGGCAGTGTGGCAACACCATCCCTGGTGGCAGGCATCATGAACGCAAAGTATGTGGGCGGCATGCCCCTTGCGCGTCAGGAACGGGAATTCGCCCGTTACGACCTGAACCTTTCCACAAAGACCATGGCGAATTGGATCATCCAGTGTGCGGACCGGTATCTGCAGCCGCTTTATGAACTGATGAAGGAAGAATTCCTCCGGAGCCGGTACGCTCATGGGGATGAAACCCGTGTTCAGGTAATTGATGAGCCGGAACAGAAAGGTTCCACCCAGAACTGGATGTGGGTCTATCTCACTGATGAATACAGCGGCTCACCCCGGATGGTCCTCTTCCAATACGAAAGAACCCGGGCCGGATATCATCCGGTGGAATTCCTTGGGGATCAGTTCCAGGGATATTTCACCTGCGATGGATACCAGGCATACCACAGCCTTCCGGAAAGGATCGCCGTGACAGGATGCATGGCCCATGCGAGGCGCAGATTTGATGAATCCGTGACCGTTTTGAAAAAGGACTTTACCAAAGAGCAGCTGAAGGAAACGACCGCATATCAGGCAATGGCACGGATCGGGATGTTCTATAAGATCGAAGAGATGATCCGTGACAAGTCGCCGGAAGAAAGGTATGAAGAGCGTCAAAAGCAGGCAAAGCCGCTTTTAGAGGCTTTCTTCGAGTGGCTTCATACCCTAGAGGAGGCTGTGGACAGATCTTCTAAGATCGGAGAGGCGGTCCTGTATACGCTGAACCAGGAAACCTATCTGAAAAGGTATCTGGAAGATGGCCATCTGAGTATTGACAATCTAGCTGCAGAGCGGGCACTGAAAAATTTTGCCATAGGGAGACGCAACTGGCTGTTTGCCAAAAGCATCCGCGGGGCACAGGCCAGTGCGACTGTGTACAGCATCACAGAAACTGCGCTTCTGAATGGACTGAAGCCATACAACTATCTCACATATGTGATGGAAAAGATGAAAGATCTCGGTGCGTTTCCGGCAAAGGAAGAAATGCTGGAGCTTCTCCCATGGTCCTCCAATCTGCCTGATGATTGCCGCAGCAAACTTAAAAAGTAAAAGACAGATCCTCCCCCGGTAAGTGCTGGGGGATTTCTTATTTTGTCAAGATACGGATTATTACTTACTTACAAACATATCGCACCACGGCTGCCCCTGAAGGGATGGATACAGGTCTCTGGCATACTTGGTATAATTATTGCTACCGGCATTGGCGGTCTTGCTGTCAAGCTGGCTGTTACTGCGTTTTTCCAGGTATCCAATCTCCTGGCGAGCAATGGATAAAACCTTCTCTATTGATTTCATGTCGTACCTCCATTTCTTATCTCATTAATCTGTGCCTGTAAATCTGCTATTACCATCCTGGTATCTTGTACATACTCCAATGTCACGTCCGGCTCCGGCCCCTCCGCAGTCACTGTGGTGGTTGTCCGTCCTTTGTAGGTGGTCAACTCCGCAAGTGCTGCTATGGTGTCTGCCCCCAAGTCTGTCTCTACCGGGGTATCCAGGTAAGTGACTACCTTAAGTGGATGGGCAGCAAGGTGGGCTTTCCAGGCAGAGAGGCCCTTGTCGGCTACTGTAGCATCGTAAAATGGACAGTAAAAATAATATAGATTTTGATTATTACTCCCTAAAACAATCCGCTCAGCTTCTTCATTTCCTCCGACTAGTGCTTGATTACATATTCCATTCCGATTATTCATTGATATCGGAAGGACATTAATTGCCGAAAATCCTGTGCGGCTACCACTAGTGTAGACGCCCCAACAATCCTCGCTTCCGTCAAATGTCAGTTCCATACACCGGTCAATCCGATTGGTCATGGTTATTTCGTCCCTGTAATCCCCGATACCTCGTAACGGCTTCGTGAGGGTGATGGATGCGGTCTTGGACTGGTAGGGTTCCCAGGGGAGGGCTTTTGGACCAGCGTTGAACATAATATTGATATGAGAAAGGTTTACTGTAACCCCAGAATCCACCCATAATGTACAGCTCTTAAATTTAGAACCAGCCGATATTTTTTTCGTTCCATGAATAAAGTATTTCGTCCCATTATAATCGTAACAGATGGATATGTTACAGGTATTTGGATTATATTCTGCATTAATCAGCGAAAAACAATATTCTCCACCTTTTGTAAAACAGGTTTTGACTGTACTATCTACTTCAATCAATCCTATCATTGTTGTGGCTGTGGACGTACCAACAACACTTAATGAGCCATCACGATTCGCAGTAACTGTCAGTCCGTTGATTGCTTTTGATATATAAGACTCTTTCAGCATCTGCGCTCCCGTCACTGTCACCGCCGTGACATCCGTACTCACAATCTCCTGCGGATTATCCGTGCTGGGGTCTGCTCCCTGCTCACTCTTACCGGCTATCTCCAGGCCGGGTATCGGCGCCTCCCATGCGTCGTCCACCGTGACATGCATGGTGTCTGCGGCCGAGCCGATAAGGGCATTGGAATATTTAAGGTCCGTCTCACGCTTGTTGTAGCCTACGAAAGCAGCCTTCTGGGACTCCACGTAAGCTTTATTATCTGCCAACGCCTGTGCCGAAGCGGTGGCGGACTGAGCAGACGCCGTGGCAGAACCGGCGGCGGCTGTCTTACTGGCCTGGGCGTCATTGGCATATCCCTGGGCAGTGCTTACCTTGCCCTCCATCTGCGCCACGAACTGTTCGTACCAGCTTGTGTCCGGCCCCGGGATTCCGCCGCCAATCTCCAGCCCGTCATGGATGGTATAGGATGCAGGGAGGGTTTTCCAGGTCACGCGCTCCCCTGCGCTGTTGGTGCCGGTCGCATATATCATCATCTGGATTGTCCCTGGCTCCTGTGTGGCCTGTGCCGGTACCTGCCAGCACATCCTGACGTAATTGTCCGACCAGGACACGTTGCAGGGTACGCCATCCCCACCCCCATAGACCGTCTGGTAGTGGATGTACAGGTGCTGGACGGTGAGGTCCAGGCCGTCATCGTACCTGGGCAGCTGGAAGCCCACGAACTGGGCATTCTGTTCGCCCATGACCGATATCTGGTCATTAAAGTCCGCAATGCGCTTGTTGGTGACCGGGACATACCCCGGCTCCACGTACAGATGATAAGATGGGTAGTTATCATCCTTGGTCCAGCTTTCGTCACCGTCTGCATAAGCCTGTCTTGTAAGTATCTCATCTACCGTTGCCATGTCTGTCCGCTCCCCCTCTCCTGCTTAATGGTTATCAGGTTGGTGGTAATCCTCTGGCCATTCTCACGCTGTCCCACCACTCCGATTTTAAAAGTGTCATAGACCGTGATTTCATCCGGCACAATGCAGGTGCCATCCTTAATCAGCCTGCCAACCTCCTGGGACTGAAAGTATGGATAGAAGGCCGCCACCTGGACCGTCCCGTCCCAGTCCTGCCCAAACTCAAATGCCGCCTGAAGGTACCCGGATGTACCTGCAATTATGTTGCTGAAATTACAGCCAGGAGCCCTTATCAGCTCCTGGCCGGATACTTTAAATCTTAATGTCCTCATAGCATAGCCTTTCTGCCGTTGCGATATCGCAGCTACTCTGTTTTCTGCGATTTACCCTTTAACACTTCAATGGCATTGATTATCACATCGGATTTCACAATACCCATAAGTCCGGCATTCTCCACAATCGACAGCGACTCATTTGCGATAAATCCATATGTAGCTGCCAGCATAATGTAATCCACTCCCAGGGCCGCATCAAGCTGATGGGCTACCGCCAGAAGGCACACCATCATAAATTTCTTGCACAGCCCTTTAAGCATGGCGTTTGAACTAGCAGCACCGCTCTCCGACTTTGGTGACTTTTTAAACACCACAGCCACCAAGAACCCTGCCATCAGGTCCAGTCCCATGAGTATGAGCACGATACTCAATGTCGGTGTCCAGCCCCCAAAAAGCTTTACTCCTGCCGCCGCTGCCATTCCCATAATGGCACATACAATATCTTTCTTCATCTTCATATACCTCACCTTTCCTATTCTTCTAAGGCTTCCAACAGCTCTGCCTTTTCCTTTTCTGTCAGGTTCTTGTAACCATCCAGGATGCCTGCCGGTTCCTCTCCCTGATTTTTCCGAATCTGCAGGGCCCGGATAATGATGTTGCGCTGTATATTGGATAACATTACATTGCACCTCCTATCATGTCTGCCAGGGCAAGTGTAAGCTCCGCATTCTCTCGCCGGAGCTGAGCCACCTGCTGCTCCTGGGTAGGGATATATTCAATGGGTGTTATCCCATCGGCCTTGTAAAATACGCCGTTTATGTACTTATCTCCTATCTCACAGGGATATTGCGTGCAATCCACCGCAAAGGCATCGTCACCATATACGCACCGTGTTACTCGGTTGATTCCTTCATATTGTCCTACCACCACATTCTGTACCGTTTCGCCAGATATCATTGCGAATACTTCGTGTGCTGCCATATTAATCCTCCTACTTTAATCTGATTAAAATAACTCCTGAGCCGCCAGTGCCGCCATACATTTCATTTCCGTAGGAAGCGCCACCACCTCCGCCGCCTCCGCCACCAGTGTTAGCACCACCAGGATTGCCCCAATTCGTTTCACCACCTCCGCCGCCTCCGCCGCCAGCACCACCGGGGCCTGGAACACTCCTACTAACACCTCCGCCGCCTCCGCCGCCAGCATATAGAGTATTTCCGCCTTCGCCAAAAGCTCTTGTTGTGCGTCCCTGGCCTGGAGCATTTGACCAGCCGCCACCATCTGATTTACCGCCTTCACCAGCTCTTATGTACGGATTTGAGTCAAGGTCATTATAGCCACCAGCACCACCAGCGGAACCGCCTGATGCATTTGAGCCTGAACTAGCACCTTTGCCCCCATATCCACCGTCAGCATTACATAAAATAACACCATTTCTTGCTACTGATGTTGATCCTCCTCTGCCACCCGTATACTTATATCCAGCTTGTCCGCTACCGCCAGCACCTACTATACAATTTAATACTTGTCCAGCTGTTACACCAATATTATAAGCAGTGTTAGTATAACCAGAGCCAGCGCCACCTCCGCCTTGTTGATAGGCTTCTTTTGTAAATCGGTATCCAGTTCCACCTCCACCACCGCCGCCAACACAGAATATATCAGCTGAAGTAAATCCATCTGGAATTACGTAATTCTGAGTTCCGGCTATCGTAACCAACGAAGGTCCTACGGTCGTATATACAGCATTTTTAACTGACGATGGGTCATATACCGGACTGTATATCTCTCCAAAGTTTGTTGTGGCATACCCAAAGCATGTAAAATAATAAGTGGTATTTAAAGCTGGTAAATCCATAAATGCTTGTGACCAGCCTCCAGGAGTAACATTGTCTCCTGCTCCCGCATAAATTGCATCCCAAGCAGGCGCATTCCAAGCTGGATATCCGCCCGTACTGGCTTTTATTATTACTCCGCAATAAGGTTTTCCAGGAGCCGCATACGGATTCTGCCATTTCAAAAGTACTCGGCGTCCACTATATGCGGCTACGCTAAAAGACAGTATACTATTTACTGTCATGGTTCCTCTTTGAGGTTCGTCGCTATCAGCTCCATAAAATATTTCTCCGTTCAGTACGTGAGCGGCAATAGCGGTCAAACCGTCTGTATCCGCTCCTCCACTGCCGTGTATAATTGCTTTCAATCCCTATTCCTCCTCTGCTGAGCAGCCCCTTAACCATACAGCAAATTCCGTGGCCGGTTTCTTGCTGTAGGAGGTTACCGTCAATATGCCATCTGTATTACACTCTGCATTATCAATCATGTTCAGGTATTTTCTTCGTATTTTTATTTTTTCTGCTTTCTGCGCCACCGTAAGTTCACTGTCACTCTTTATCAATCCCGCATACAGCTCAATCGCATCTGTTGTCTTAAGATGTTGCACTTTTATGTCTGCTGTGTATGGCGCAGCGGATTGCGTAAATGCAGGGATGGTAATTTGTTTGTCATTCCTCAGGGCATTTACTGCCCTATTCGTAGCGTTAATGTCTTTTGGACCAAACACATCGCCTTCCTGGCTATACACAGTCACATCCTGAATTTCTGATTTTCCTTCCCCATCCTGGATTATCTGATACTTTCGGTTGCCCTCAAACACATCTGCCTTGTAATTTGTCTTTAATGCCATTCTTACCTCCTGTTTCCTATTCCCCTCATGCCCAGCCTAAACGCCAGGCGCTGCTGTCCGCTCACCATGCTGTCATACATATCTCCCAGGTCCTTAAGTATCTGTTCAATATCATTTGCCTGGTAAATGCTTCCATATGTTATTTTTTTGGGGGTGGCCGGAGTACTGGCTTTCGTATAATAGGCAGCCCGCAGCGTTTTAATGTTGCCCAGCAGCCTGGACATCTCCGTATCCGTCCGGAAGTCCTCCATCCTCCACGCCTTGGACTGTATGGTCACCCCCAGACGCCCCGCCAAAAGCGCACAGGCATCTTCCACACGGTTCAAGTCTGTATACGCTATATATGCCCTATCTGTGTCATTGGCCAGGTCATCCGCCGTCCTGTCCGTTATCAATGTGTCTAATACAGTACTCATTTCACTGTCACCTCCGCCGTAATCTTGCGCCGGCTGAATCTAAAATCCAGCTTTGTGATATTTCCTGTCATAGTCCCTTTAAATCCAGTTGCCACGTTCACACGGTTCCCCAGTTCCTGGTCGTTGATGGTGGCCCGGAAGCTGATGCTCTCATTGCTGCTGTAATACTGGTAAACCCTGTCAAGTACCGCTTGGGCATTTTGGGATGTTACCAGCGTGGCATCCTTGACTTCGGCAATGTTCTTATTCTGGGTGACTTTCGGATTTTCCTTCAGAATACTAATCGTACTATGGTTATATTTAAGCCCGGCCAGAACCACCTCGTTACCTGCTCCGGTTATGTATGCATAATTGTCCCCATGGTCGCCCAACGTCCCCCCGGTTATGGACAGGCTGTGGTAAGGCTCGGAAAACTCTATCTTGGTTGTCCCAGCAAGGATGCCCTTGTAAAGCTGCGCCGATTCCACTCCCCGGTCATAGCTGTGTGCATATAACCGGATGCCGGTTATGATGTCACTGTGTTCCACCGACAGGCCCAGCCGGATGTCTCTGGCCGTGAACTCACCGGTGACCTCGGTCTGTTGTGGATATATGTACAGCTGCCGGTCGTAACTGGTATCCACCAGGGCACCAATGGCAAAAGCCAGCTGCTGCAGGGCCACACGTTTCGTACATATCGGCAGATACCCACTTACCCTCGCATCCACATAAGTATCATCCAGGAAGTATGTGATACCCTCCCCGCCCATGATGCTGGCCAGGATGTCGGATACCAGGACATCGCTGTACACACCACCCATGAACTGGTTATTATCCAGAATTCCCACAGCATCCTGTGTCTCCACGGAATACCGCTTCGCCCCCAGCTGCTTCCCATCTTTCAAATAAAAAATCCCCAGGATTGCCTCGTCAAAATACAGCGTCTGTTTCTGTCGTTTTTGAAACTCAAACGCATATTCTGACTTGTTGCGGATGGTGTAGTCCATCGTATTGATGCTTACCTCTTCGGATATCGGATTCAGCTCCATCAGGCAACTGATATCCTCTATCTCATCATCCCTGAGCACACGGATGAGCCCCCAGGTTATCCCGGTCAGGAATACGTTCCGGTATGGCTTGCTGGTCTCCTGGAAGGTGATGACCACCTTGTTGTAATAATCCACGATTCCATAGCAGAAATAGCTGCCAGCATCCGGATGGTAAATCCGGTCAGCCAGCAGGGTATCATCCCGGTACCATCTGATGTTGACCTTGCTGCAATAATCTCCAGAATAATCATTAAACGCCAGGGTTATCCCCACACTGGAATAATTCTGCCCGAACGTGAATATCAACGCTGGGGGAGCCGCAAAGATTCCATTTCTGTCAGATATACTGTCACTTACGTATCCCATATCATCCAAGGTATCCGGTGCGTTGATATACCCTCCATCCATCTTGGCATATCTCGGGAGGCACATGGCATAGTCCGGAAACTCCACACCTGCCTTCAGGTCCTGCAGGTCTACGTAATAATCCTTGTCATCCGTTATGACCGCGTTATCCTCTGCAGCTCCCAGGGCAATGTCATCATAGACAATCTTAAGGCCACCGGCGTCTGTCATCCGCTGGTTCTTAAGCACCGACAACCACAGATAACGATATGGCCTGCTGGTCTCCAGGAAGGTGATTGCTACCTTGTTAAACAGTGGCACCTTGGCTTTACAGAAATACTCTACCCCATCGGGTTCAAATTCCTGTTCCTGGACCTGCTCACCATCTTTGTACCAGATAATCTTAAGCCTGCCGGCATAGTCCCCGGATACCCGGTTAAAAACCATGGATATGCCATTGCTGGTCTTAAGCCGGTCATACGTGACCGTTATCACTGGCGGCACTCCAAAGGCCCCATCCTGGCCACTCAGGGCCGTACTGATGTACCCATTCTTACCACCAGGGATTGTATCCGGGGTATTGGAATAGGTCCCATCCAACCTTGCATACCGCGGCAGGCAGTAGGCGTATGGCGGCATGTCCTGCTCAAAACTGGTCAGGTCGTCCACGGATGAGTACGGCTGCTGTCCATTGGTCTCTACCCTTATGTCCCACTTCATCGCTTCACCGCCTCCTTTGTGGTTCCATAGCTGTGAAGTTTAATGACAGCCCATCCATGCCCCAGATGTTCTTCCCGTTCCGGATCCGCAGCTTATCCTTACCCTGGCTGACGTAAGCCTGAAAAGTCAGCGTTTCCTGCCCATACGGGAAGGTCATCTCATGACTTGCATAGTTCGGATCGGATATGATGTTGTAAAACGCATCATAGGATGCCAGGTCGTCCGTCTTGGGGTAGATTTTCATGGAATAATTGTAGAAGGTTCCTATGATGTCCCTGTCCATGGTGTAATCCAAGGTACGTCCGGACAGCTCTGAGTCCGTAACAGCAAAGCCGCGCTCCAGCGAATCCTTCTCTACCTCAACGTTATAGGCCTTACCGTCCAATAAGAATACGTTATCCATATCAGGTACCTCCTACGATTACCAGGCTTACGCCCTTGCGGGCTGCCTCTTTGTCCAGTTCCGGTTTCAACACACGGGCTAATGCTGCCAGGTTCCCAGTCAAGTTCAAGACAATCTGTATCGGCCGGTTCCCTTCCGCCTGCAGACGGCTTATCATCTCGTCCATTTTAGCCACCAGGTAGCCCAGTGTCTCTTCCTGGCCGTATCCTGCCGTATTCCTCATGCTTGTGGACATCTCGCCTGCCCTTGGTGGCACAACGGTTCCGCTGGCCATTCTGGGCAGATAGGATGCTGCGTTCGGGATGTTGATACCGATAGGCAGCCTCACCTCCACACCGTCAAACACATCCAGGACGCCATCCAGCCATTTCTGCACCGTATTCCTGGATGATGCTGCCATAGCACTAATGCCGTTATTAAATCCGCGCACCACATACTCCGCAATGCCGTAAAACTCCTTGGACGGCGAGTTGATATCAAACTCTTCCTCGGCCTCTTCCATGGCTTCTCTCGCCCACCTTTTAATGGCATCCTTTGCCATGTAAGCAAAGTCAGAGATACCATTGGCGAATCCCTCATTGATCCTCTTCGCCATATTATAAAATGCGGCATACATGCCGCCGGTCCCCTGCGTATCACTGTCTCCCCAGAACCATTCACAGACATTCCTTGCCCAAGTTTCCACCGGCGCCTGAGTCTCAGCATGGCTACCCTCAATCTTGACTTTGAACGCCTGTATAATAAGGTCTGCGAACTTAGTCCAGGACAGTTCATTCACGCCCTGTACCTCATCCGCGCCCACAAACCACTTACGGACGTTCTCCGCCCATGTCTCCATGACGCTCTGGGATTGTGTATAGTTTTTATTAACAGTATTGTTGAAGCCCCTCATGATGCTGGCGGCCCACTTCTTGGACTCTGCAGAATCCCCGGAGCTGATGCCGAACTTATCAGAGAACCAGCTGGCCACACCGGACGCCCAGGACTGTACCACACTCTGGGAAGCTGCCTGCTCATTTGTCACACCCTGGTTAAACCCTGCCACGGTGTTGGAGCCTATGCCGGACAACACTGTTGATGGGCTGTGGATTCCCAGCAGGCTCTTGATACCATTCACGAACGGGTCTGTGATATTGGCCTTTATGAAGCCAACCGGGTTGGAGAAAAACTCCTTGACGCCGTTGCAGAATCCATCCCAAAGATACTGCCCCATCCCGGCCATGACCGTTGACGGGCTATGGATGCCAAACCCTGCCTTCACACCGTTTAAAAACGGGTCTACGACATTGGTCTTAATCCAGGAGACTACTCCCTTAGCGGCATCCACGATTCCCTTAAGCATCCCAGCCCAAACATCACCGCCGCATTCCTCTATCTTTCCATTAAAATAATCCTTTGCCGCCGCGAACCCGTCCGCTATCAGGGTCCCAATGAACTTAGCCAGAGCCCCAAAAGTAACGCCCAGCGCAGAATATAACAGCGTGTAAATCTTCCCTGCAAGACCAATCCAGTCCACTGCCTCAATGCAGTCAACAATGCCCTGCACGAAGGATGCCCAGTCAGTCTCCTGTACCACGGTAATCAAAAAGTCCAGGATACCAATGACAAATGTACTCAAGGCCTCTCCGGCCTGCGCCCACTGGAATGTCTGGAAAAATGTGCTGATACCTGTGGCCACGTTATTACCAAATTCCGTCCAGTCAAACGTGGACGCAAATTCCAGGAGCAGGGCGAAGGCCCCGTTAAGCCCCGCAGCTATAAGATATCCAAACTGTACCCAGTCTATTGCCCCCGCAATGCCCATGAGGCAGGTAGCAAGGGCAGCCCCGATAGCTCCCCAGTCAGTCCCAACGATAAATCCCAGCAGACCGGATATCTGCGCCTGGAAGTATGCTCCGATAGTTGCACCGAACAGATTCCAGTCAACCGTATCAATCATCCCCATCAGACCTACTCCCAGTGCATTGCCCAGCATGAACCAGTCAATCTGCGTGAGTAACAGATATAGGGTATTAGCCAGGGTGTTGATGCCGGTACCGAACATGATACCGATAGCGTACCAGTCAATCGTGGCAACCAGGCTGTTAAACATGGTCGTGAAGGCTGTCACGAATGCGGCTATCTGTGCCCCGATGTTATCCCAGCTGATGAACTGTGTGAAGCCCTGTACGGCCTCGTTGATTTTCTGGCCAATCAGCTGGCCGATGCCTTCCCAGTCCCCAGCTGCAAACATCTCCTTCAGCTGGTTGGCAAAATCGCTGATTCCCTTGTCTATACCGACAGTCTCAAACATGTCTGAGGGGCTGGCGCCACCTCCACCACCTCCGGACGCATCCGCACCTTGCTGCTGTATCTGTACCAGGTCATCGAATGGAGCCAGGGCTTTCTTTGCATCCTTTCCGGCCTGTTTGGCGGCGCCTCCTGTGGATTTTAGACTTTTCGCATAATCCTCGTTGGCCTTTTTGGCCCGCACGAATGTACTCCCACCGCCCAGCGCGGAAAAGAACTGGTTGATATAGCCCACTGCTGTGGCCAGGAGGTTTATCAACGTATTAAGAACCGGAGCCACAATCGAGAGGATAGGTGAGAATGCTGCAGCAAAACTGTTCTTGAGATAGGTCATTCCGGACATCAGGTTGGACATGGACTGGTTCGCGCTGTCCGAATACTGCACCAGGTTCTGCATGCCCTCCTTAACTCCTTGGATGGCCGCCCTCATGGCCATGCGGATAAGCATGAGCTTAAACATATTTGATAGTTTCAGGATGCTCTTGCTGACGCTGTTTGAGGATTTCTCCAGTCCTTTCAAACTGGATACTGCCAGTTTGGCTTTATCGGCCAGTCCTTTTCCCAATGACTTCCCAAAATTTAAAACCGTCCTGGTAGCGGATGAAAATGCGCCTTTGACAATCCCAGGTATTTTCGACAGCTCCCTTTTGGCTGCTACCGGTATCTGGCCGAATACCCGCGGTACGTTTTTAAATGCATTCAGGATTGACTCCTTAAGGCCTACATATCCCTGGGCCTGTTCTGCGCCTTGGCTGGAAGCTTCCGATACCGCCTGTTCTGCTTCTGCCGCATCCTGCTGCAGTTCATTCATGGCCATACCAGCCTGGTTACCATATTGTTCGACCGCATCAGACCAGCTGTGGATTTCCGAAGCTGCATTTCCGAATACCGCAGCCATAGCCTTAGGGTCATAATTAAGGGATTCCGCGCTGGTCGGTGCTGAAACGGGTGCGGACTGGGCCGTATCAGATGCAGTATCCTGCATGGCATGGACACTTATGGAATCCATCTGTTCCTGCAGTGACTTGACATGCTTTGCAGATTCATCTGCGGCAGCCCCAACAGACTCTACCGCATCCGATGCCTCCCCCGCGCTTTGGGCAGTTTCCGTTATTGCCTGCCCTGCTCCATTGAACCGGCTCACTATGTTAGATGATAGGCGGTTTACCGCACTCGTCAGCCTGTCCATTGCTTTTGACAATGTGGATATTCCTTCTTCAAATCCCTCTACGTTTATCTTTGTATCAAACTTAAGACTTCCATCAGCTGCCATGCCATCACCTCATTTCCGGACATAAAAATAAGACGCCCTTTTTAGCGCCTTAGCCCAGTAGATTATTCCAATAATCAATCTCCGCCTGATCCTCTTCGGTATACCGTTTCCGGATGTCGCAGAGTTTCTTGTTGTTGCGGTAAAACTCCTGTTCCCACTTCTCCAGCTTCTTACCCTTGGCTTTCTTCTGCCTGATGCCCAGGACCGTGGAAAAGGTACCCTCTTCTATCTCCATGAAATATCCAGAAAAGGTCCACCAGTGGATGTATGGGGCCGCCCTGGTTTCCATCCCCGCAACCTTATTGATTGCCGGGAACAAAATGGGCTCATCCTGCTCCCAGTCCATCACCTTCCGGGCCGGCTTCTTATCGTCCTCCTCCTGGCCGCAGTCCACGAACCACTTGGCCTGTAGGATAGCTTCCTCCAGATGTTCCTGAGGTATCTGCCCAAATCCATCCCTGTATAACCGTTTCATGAGGATTTCCAGCTTCTCCGGGGCCGAAAGCTCCGGGTCGGAACAGGCAGCCAGGAAAACAAGTATGTTCCGGTAATCTGTTTCAATGGGATATCTTACCCCGCCCACATCAAGGCTGGTTGGTAACCGGCCAATCATTTCTCTATATCCTCCAGATACTTCCTGGACTTTTCCCGGTTCTTCCTGGTATACTCCTCGACAGCAGGCTTCATCAGCACAAGCAGGCCATCCAGTACACCTTCATACAGGTATTTCTGGCCTACAATGCATAAAGGGGATTGCCCCGCGAAAATCGTGTCATACACATCAGACAGGAAGATACCGTTGAACGCCTTACGCATTTCCTCGGAAAAATCAGCCACGTATGCGCCGCCCTTTTCCAAATCACTTTTAGGGGTCCCGTCCGGATTCAGTTCAATCCCTTCCGGGGGACTGTAATTTTTAAAATGTTTCTGCACATCCAACACACGGTTGATGATTTCCGGGTCTGCCGGGTTGAACCGAATTATCCTAGATGGGTCGTCATTTACCGAAAAACTCTCATAGCCGTCATCAAATAACAGGCTCTTCATCTTCTTTGCCATCAGGTTTTACCTCCTCTTTGACTTCTGCCAGCGGCACAGCCGCCGCCGGCTCCGTTCTTCATGCATCTGCTGTAAACGTCTTTGTAGCAAGTACAAACTTACCCTTAACCCTGTTTCCGGTGTGGTGCACATTAAATGGAATCTGATACCCAGTGGTATCTCCGCCATAGCTGGACACTTCAATGATTGCATCTTCCTTATACGCCACATAGGTACCTTCCGCTGATTCAACTGGTTCCCAGAGATGTACCTCCACCACACTGGTCTTAAGGTCATCCAGCGTCTGCCGTTGGTCCACAATCCCCTGCAGGCGCTCAAACAATGGCTCCCCAATCTCAGCATAGTACGGGTCAGCGGATGCCTGGGGCTGGTAGCTGTCCAGGTTTACGGACGTCTCCCCCCATATGTTGTTCTTTGTCTCCACGTTGGCGTTCATCTCCACGATGTACTCCTCCAGGTCCTTCCCCAGACGGCTATAATCAGCCTTACTGGCGGATGGGAGGGCTGCATCGATATAATGCGCCATCCATTTCCTTTTAATCTTTCCAGCCGCAGGGATTGATTCCGCAAACAGCTGTAACTGCATTTTAAGCATGGTTATACCTCGCTTTCTATTTTGTAGGTCACCTGTATCTGTATCTGGTACAGGATTCCATCGTTAACTGTCTCTCCCATGGGCTGCATGGCCATTGCGTTGGATGTGATTGCTTTCAGGAACCTTGCTTCCAGCTCCTGTCCTCCGACAATGGCAGTAAGGCCACCCTCCTCAGGCAGCTGCTCCAGCCAATATCCCAGTTCCAAAAGGAAATTGCTGTTGGCCAGCCGGCAGTAATCCGTGAAGGACGGTGCCACTGCGTACATAGCAAAGTTGTGGCGCCGGGTCTGGTTCCCCAGCATGTCCTCCTTGACAAGGCTGTCCCCATTGCTGGACAGGCCATAACTGGCGCCCGGCTCCATGAAATCCACATGGATATCTCCATCAACCAGGAACTCCGATATCTTCGGATACTCTGTCAGTTTCTGGCGCATAAAATCTATGATTGTCATACCTTCCCTCCTCTATTTACCAGGGCCTGGGCCGCCTGCAGTATATCATCCTTATGGTCGGCCTTCATGCGGTCAAACCACTTCTTGCCCCGCATAGGGGCGCCGGCATAGGTCAACTCCCGGTCTGTGGGAACCTTGATTTCATTCTCTTTGGCCCAAGCACTACCCGTTGTCGGGGACACGTATAAAATGCCCTCATGCAAATAATGCGCATAAGGACCAGGTATGTCAATCTGGCCGGAGCCAATTACCGTAGCCATGACCATCATATGCTCCAGCTCCCCTGCCTGTCTGCGCGGCATGTAGTCGCTCATATACCGCATGGCCTCACTGTCTACCAGTTTCTGCACGGGCCCTTCAGGTTGCAAGCCGTGGTTTCTTTTGATGGTTTCCGCAGTGCTGATGTTGAATTCCACCTTCATAGTCTCATCTCCTACTTACAAGCCAGCTCATAATGCTGCACGGACTCGCTGCCATACAGCCGTTCATCTACCGTGACCACTGTCAGGAATCCATGGGCCGCCTTGAGGGCCGCCAAAGACTTCGAAATGGCCTCCTGGCTGCTGCAGTCTATCTCATCCTCAATGATGCCCTTGACAGCCAGGTCCTTACCCTGTGTCAGTTTTATGGGACCGTCCAGACTTTCCAGTGGGATGACCAGGAGGACAGATGTGCTGTCCCGCTGGCCAGTCTTAAGATAGGTGGACTGCCTCACATCCTCCCAGTACACGCCCTCTATGGGCATCCTGATGTACTTCTCCACCTTCCCTTCCTTGCTATACAGGTACAGTGTCACATCCGCATTGGTATACATATCACACCCCCTGATAACACAGGCCGGTATCTGCCAGCCATTTCATGACAATGCTACGCTGTTCCTTGGCTGTGGCCTGCGCCGATTCTTGTACGCTTCCGAAGCTGACCGAATAAGTCCCAATCTTCTCAGATACCTTCCCTCCAGATTCCTTCTGCTGTTTCTCTCTGCAGTACTCAGACTCAGCCAGTTCACAGCAGCACATCTGTACCTCATCTGGGATTTCTACCACATCCTTCAGGCGGTTGAATGTATACCGGTCAATGACCTGGCTGGCTGACCTGACATAAAAATGGAAGCCAGTTGTGATGACCGGCTTCCTCCCCTTCAGGTAATCGTTGATATAGTACATTTCATCTGCGTAAGCCTGCATCGTTTTGGCCTCCTTACTGCTTAACCAGGGTTACATCCTTTGTCACTGCCACATCTGCTACGGTCACGTTCTCGGTAACCTGGCTGTAGCCTGACTTCTTAATCTTCGCTGGATATGTCCCTGCCCGCAGGTTGAACTCCGCCACGCCGGACGCGTCTGTCTTAACCCTGGAACCATTCACGTCTACAATTGCCCCATCAATAGCTGCTGGTATTTCGGCGTTATCCTTAACCGTAAAGGTAACCTTCTGGGTAACAGCTGGGCTTGTCGGCTCCAGGTATGCAAATGGACAGCCTACGCGGTCCTCGTCCATCCTGGTTGCCGGGTTAGGCAGTGCCCACCCCATCCGGAATACGATACGCAGGGCAACCATATCCTGCTGCGCCAGGTTGTAGACGATTTCCTTCGTTGTCGGGTCCTGGATGACGCCCTGGTCAAGAATCTTCACCGTCACATCTTGGCGGATGGAATATACCGCCTGCTTGAAATCGCCCACAATCAGCTGCGCAATGGTGTTGTCATAGGCGCCGTTCTGCGGAAAGTACATGGGCGCCCCATCCAGCGCGTAATTCGTGGAACCCTGCATATCAGATTTGAAGATGAGACTGCCATCCTCTGCGCGAATGCCCCTCAGTTTTGCCCTCATGGTCATGGCAGCCAGCGCACCGGTTGCCATAAACCCATCTTCCTCAACCTTGGAAATGACGCCGCCCTCACCCAGGAGCAGGTTATAATAATCCGGACTGGAACCTACAGCCACGTTATTACCCGCCTGCCTGGCCAGCGTGATGATGTCATTCTGCCAGTTACGCGGGCGGTTCACGCCGAAAATAATCGCACTGTCCACGCGCTGGCCAATTGCCTCGTTGACCCGCGGTGTAATCTCGCCAAAAATGTCAAACTCAGCATCATCCAGCACCGCCTCTGGAATCGGCACAATTACCGCCAGCTCCGCGGCTTCAATAAATACATTATCCCAGGCCTGCCTGGTGGTCTGTTTCATCCCGGTATCACCGTCCACCCAATATGCAGTCGGCAGGAAGTCAAGCACCCGCATCCGGGTCTGGTTACTTGTCATGTTCGGCAGCTTCCGTGCCAGGGACATGAATGTGGACTGCTTCGGTGCATCCTGGAAAATGGTCGATATGACCTGTTCGCGGATGATGGCCTCCGCGTCGGCCCTGCTTGTAATATTTGCTGGCATAATTTACCTCCTTATTCTCTGCCCAGAATACATCTCAGGGCATTGTTTGCTTGTGTCCTTGTGTCATCTGTTTTCTCACCACCAGGCCCAGGAGTAGGCGCAACCACCCGGGGAATACTGACGTCCTGAAACAGATAACCCTTATCCTTCTTAACGGCTTCCAAGGCAGCCTTGATATCTGTTTCCTGGTTCTTGCTCCCCTTGAGTTTCTCCACATCCAAAAAGGGCATAACTGCCTTAATATCCCTGGGCTTAAACCCTTCTGCAGTAGTCTTCAGCAGGTCGTTAAAATCCCGCTCCGCCAGCTGCTTCTGGTACTCGGCGTCCTTGTTGGCCAGGTCTGTGGTCAAGGTCTGTATCTTCCCCTGAAGTTCCGATATATTGACCCCCTCAAAGCTCTTAAGGGTAGACTGCGCCGTGGAAAGCTGGGTCTTGTATGTGTCCCTCTCCTGCTTAATCCCATTGATATCCTTTCCATATTCAGCCATGACATAATCAATCTGTTCCTGGGTTAACCCCTTTGCCTGTAAATCCTCTGTCCTCATTCTTTTTTCCTTTCCTGCCCGTCCTTAGGTTATTTATAGGTGTGTAACCATCCACCAACGGCTGACTGTTTTAGGTCTTATCATCTGACCGATTTTTAAGCATAATAAAAGCACCTGACTAATCAGATGCTTCACTCTCCCGTTTGTATTTATAATCCTTACATATATCCTCAGGCGGCTTTTGAGCCAATACAACTTCCCTTGGTATGCCTTGTGGATATACCCTGCATTTCATACTCTTTTCACAGTATTTGCATTTTAGGCATATAGGGATTACAATCACTCTAATCCCTCCATCCTCTGTTTCCATAATGGCACATATAATCCTGGCCGCACCAGGTGATAGTTCTTTAAATAATATGTCCGTTCAGTTTCATACTCTTCCGGGCTCATATCATCACGCCAGAAAGGTACCTCCTTCAATGTGGCCGATGCCCAGCCGCTACTTTCGCCTACCGTCATATTCCACAAGCCCCTTTCCTTTTGTGTAATCCTTTAACAGATTCTCTACAATTAATGATTCTCTACGTATACTTCTCTCCGACATAGGTATTATTCCGGCTCTGACCTGTCGATTCAGTTCATTTAATTCTTTCTCATATAAATCATCGAATATAACCGATTTTAAGACATCGCCAGAACGTTCCGCAACATATTTGACACCATCATTTCTTGTTGCTATCATAACAGGTATTTCTCTTGTTGTCAAAAGTGTCCTCATATCCGGTTCCGAAAAGGAACTGTCCGTATTATGGTTATGAACGAACGCATATCGTGCATCCGGATTCTTGTCTAAATGCTTCCAGAACCGGTACCCCACTTCATTCTCCATCTGGTTCGTTTCATAATACTCCACCACTCCAGTTTCCAGGTTTACCAGATGCATGTGTTCGTATCCGTCCGCACCCCCCTTTTGTGCGACATCCTTTATTGCTTCAGATAACCCATCATTTACTACATCCGTATATCCATCAAGCTTTACGCTGTAGTCATTATCCGGATGATATCCGACTTTCGTATTGGTATTTCTGATGGCTTCATTTGCACCCGCCTCCAGTTTTGATATCTTCAACCGTTCCCGCTGTTGCCGCAGGCCCATCTCCTTAGAAAAATCCACATAAGTCTTATTGGTCAACCTCAGCCGGCACTTAGCCGCCGTGATATCCTCCTTGTCAGCTCCAGCCTTCTCCAATAACTCTACATCCTGTTTCTGTTTCCGGATGGTACGTTCCAGTTTTCGCTGATGCTGTAATGCCGCATATGTGTCATATTCCCGGCCTCTATATACCCTCTTCTCATTTTCCCGCCGGTTCTGCTCCGCCAGCCACTCATCCGTGTACTTACGTTTGGATATACCTGGGATGAAGACGAAGGCTATATGGTAGCAGTTGATTCCTCCAAAACCTAACATCTGTCCTTTTCCACAGATTGTCCGCATTTCCTCCGAAGAGTATGGGCGTCCCTGCCACGACTGATGATTCTGATATCCGGTCCCAGTATTCCTAGCGCCCATATGCCAGTCTACTTCACAGTAATCTGTCTGTAGTTCCTCCATGTTCTTTTCGTTGACTTTATCCGTCATCTGGGCCACACCGGTCATTACCGCACGCCTGGCTGCCACCTCGATGCGGTCAGACTTCCCGGATGCATAATCCACTGTCCGGATGCCGCTGGCCGTCATCTCGTCAATCACCTCACCTATAGCCTGGCTATATGTCCTGGTGCCAGTGGTGATTCCCAGCATGGCCTTGTCCAGACTGCGCTCCAGGTATTCGGACAGCGGTGTAAACACTTTCCTGCCGCCGCCCATCGGCACGTTGAAGCCCGTGGTCTGGGTAATGTTTTCCAAGGGCCTCAGACTGTCCTTAGTCTGCCTCCTGGCAGCGTCCACAACCTGCCGGAGCCATTGGTTATCCTTATAAGACAGATAGTCCCTGCCGGCAGCCTCATAGATTGCTTTATTGCGGATATAATCAGACCGCGCTGCCTGCTCATAGATGTCATCCACCTGCAGGTCCGTCTTTTCCAGGGCCTTGCCAATCATCTGTCTGATGCTGCTACGGCTCTTACCAATGGCATCCATCCTGACCAGCAGCCAGTCAATGACTGGAGTAATCTGTGCGGCCTCCTTGATGCGCTGTATGATTTCATCCATGATAGACAGTTCAAGGTCCGTCATGGTGCGTTCTAATGGCTTTGGTAGTTTTTCCAATTCCTCAGGCGTCATGGCATCACTCCTCCGTCAATGCTGGCTCCGGCAGGTTCCTGGCCGCCTCCTCCAGCGTCTCCCCATACCATTTTGACCGGTACTCTGCCAAGGACATCACCCCCATAGCCACATCTGCCCGGTCAGTCTGCCGTTCAGTCTCGGCATCCATTATCACGCTGTCATCCCAGTCAGATGATACCTCATAATCACTTCCGGCTGGAATAAGCCCATACAGTGCCGCCCAGAAGCCCATGGCATACACCAGGTCCTCCAGGGCATCCTGTAATGCCATCTGGGTATCGGACACCATCACATAGGAGCGCTGCCGGCTGGTTTTAATCTCAGTGGCGGTCTTATCCACGCTCTGCGGGTCCGACAAAGTACCGTAAGCCAGGTTACAGTTAAATTCCACCAGTTTTAGCTGGTTGTTGAATCCATTAAATAAAGCTGTATCTCGAATCTCTGGGCTGAATGTATCAATGAATGGCTTATCTGCAGCCCCAGTATTATATTCCACATCCCGGTATAACCGCTCATGACCTCCAGGGTACTCAAACTTATCCCGGGCCTGGTTGTACTTAAGCAACGATGACGCTATATGCACGGCCAGCTGTGTACCCTCATACTCCCAGCAGATATTGGAATACCGGCGGTCCGCTTCCCGGATGAGCCCGATGGCCCTGGAGTACACGGATACCCCCAGGGGGCTGTCAGAATCGTCCGCATTGGCCAGAGGGACCTTAAAGTATCCGAACAGCAACCGGTCCGCACCCTCCAGGGACAGTTCCGGAACCAGTTCCGACCATCTGTCAATGGAGCTTACAGTCACCTCGCTGCCAAGGCTGTAATCATTGGTGGCCACAAACGCACGGTTGGTGATGTGTACCCGGCTCCCCTGCAGCGTGTGTATCTCCAGCCTGGTATATATCTTCTGCCCTTTACGGAACTGCTCCGTGAACACACACTGTATAATCCGTCCGGAACTGTCAAAAGACAATGGGAAGAAACAGTCCGCCTGTACAAACTGTACCTCAATCCCCTGCCGGGTGATGTACGGCTTCATGACCAGGCCACCTTTCGCGCAGCCGTACTCCACATACCGGCGCAGGTCCTTAAGCACCTTTCGCTGATATTGTTCATTCAGGTAATCCGCCGCTGGCCCACCTGTCACCTCTGACTTAAGTTCCAGCGTCACCAGACGCGCAATCTCAGAGGCGATGGCCGGGGCAAGGCTGGCACTGAGCACATCCTTTCCATTGACCCACGGGGACCGGTTCTCGTACATTCTTGTCCACAGTTCAATCCGGTCCGCCATCTGGGATGTCAGGCACACATCCACCTGCGTGTCCGCATCCTTATTCAAGACATTCGTAATTAAGTCCAACATCTTGGTGAATCTCATCGTCCCCTCACCTCCTATCCATACTTTATGAGTCTGCTAATCTGCCGTTCAAATGTATACTCAAAGCTGTCCAGGCTGTCAATATCGCTTGTACCATCATCTAACCGGACGTTCTTCGTCAATTCCTTTGGGTCCCACACCGCTGTACTTAGGGCATCCACAAGGCTCTGACACTCTCCCTGGACATAGTAAAAACGCCCCTGCGCCATCAGTATGGCGGTGGCGTTAATCCTGTCATTAATTTCAGTTTTCAGTGCATTTTCTACACGCACCCATCCAAGTCCATGCTTACGCAGACTACTTCGGATGCCAGATATCAGCGTCTGCTCTGCACTGTCTGCATACACCGTTGTAATGTACCCGTACCTGCTGATAATCTTCTGGCAGAAGTTACAGAACATGGTCCCCAGCATTTCTGGGTCAATCTCTATCTGGTTCCCCTTCTCGTCCTTGCAGCCAATCCATTCCGATGCCAGGACAGCTACGTTATGGTATCCCCTGGTGATGGCTGTGGCCGTGAAAGCATGGCCGGAACCACTGCCGCCAAAGTCAATCCCCAGGATAATCTCCATGATATCCTTGGGCTTATCAGACAGGCGGAACGTGTATTGCTTGGTACTTGTATCATCCGCAAACCGGCGGTAGATGAGCCCATTGGCCACCACACGCATCCCCTTGATGTCCCGCAGGTACCAGATGCTGTTCTTGTCGTACCTGCTCTCAACCTCCCTCAGACGCTCATGGGAGATGTTGATGTTGTCATAGATGGTACAGTGCATGTAGTTGTATCCGCCAGGGAAGTCACCCGCATCGGCCTGGGCCTGGTACTTATCTATGTAATCTGAGTAGATTGGCGCACGCGGATTGTCCGGGTTAAGGTCCCAGAACACTTTCAACCGACGGGCAGCCAGCTGACGGTTGAATGCCTCCTTGATGGTGTTGTCATGATGCAGGTTGATTTCAGTTGCAATCCACATACCATAGGAGTTTCCACGGATTTTCTTATAGCTGTCTTCCTTGGCGGCGCCAGCAAAGATGATTATCCTTTGCTTCCACCTGGTATCCGGACCCTTGACAAACAGAGCTTCGTTATCCTTGTACTTCCCCCAATGGCACTGTCCCCGGAATATCCATTCAAGCCCAAAGCCATTGGCATCCCCAATGTTAAGCTTTGCATTGGCCATCGTGGAACCGGTAGCCAGGTGAATACGGTCCGGTGTAGTCTTAAGCCCATGTGCAAAGGCAAACACGTTGTCAACCGTCTTGCCTGCACGGACGGCCCCCTCGGCCACGTTATACATGCTGGCCTCGCACTTGCGGATGTACTCCTTATGCTTTTCAGAGAAATTAAAAGGAATGGTCCTTTTCCTGGTGAACCGATTAGCTACTACCATAGATATCCCCCTCTATCCCGTCCATATCCTCCAACTCCTGGTTGTTCCCGGTAAGCTTATCTGTCTGGGCCCTCATCTGTGCTATCCGCGCCTTCTGCTCCTCGCTGGCCAGTTCCCAGTTTTTATGCAGGAGTTCATCATACTGTTTGATAAGCCCCTCCAGCGTCTTCTGGGCCCGGGCCTGCGCCTGCAGGAAGTTGCCCTGCTTGTCCCAGGCCTGCTGCACCTCCCAGCGCTCCTCTGTGACTGTCTCGCCGTCCTTATGGCCTATCTTAGTGATGGTCACATCCTTCTGGTCCCTCACATACATGATGGACTGTGCCCGGATGATGGCAGCATAGGCTATCTGCACCTGGTCCCAAAGGATGTCCAGCGGGTCCGTGGGCATCTCCTGGATAATGGAAACGGTCTCCTCAGGCAAGTACTTGCTGAAGAAACCGTATTTTTCTGCGTTCTTATTCTGTTTTGGAGCCCCATGGCCAACAGCATTTTGATTACCCGCAGGAGCTCCTTTATGATTAGTAACGTTACCTTTCGCATTTGGTAACGTTACTTTATCCCACTTGTCTTGATTTTTCCATTTACGAATCTGTTCTTCTGATACCTGCAACTGGGCAGCTATGTCTTTCAACTGGCGTTTCCGCTCACTGTCCAGCCATAGCTGCAGCGCTTTGTCCCTGTTAGGGCTCCTGGGTCTTGGCATAATCACCACCTCTTGTCATGGCATAATAAAAGCACCTGCAAATTTCCGCAGATGCAAAAACTTATAAATGTACATATTTTGCTAGACATATACGTACGTATATATTATAATTAAATCATAGAAAGGAGGTGAACACATGAAAGACTTACCAAAGAAAATCAAAAAGCTCAACAAGTTGTGCGACCAACTCATTGAGCTACTGGTAAAAGCATACATCATCCTACTGGTGATTGAAGCACTTACCAAAATCGTTTAGGGATTGGGGCGCGAGCCCCTTTCCTTCCAACAATATTATACCACAAGTCTTTCATGATAACAATGCTCAAAAAGAAGCCAATATTAGGCAGTATCCTTTTAGCATCAAAACTGCTAGTAATTATAATACTTTTGTATTTAATCATCAGCAGTACCATCCAATTTATCAAATATTAGGAGGCCCTACATGTCTGAAGATAAGAAATATACATCTCAGCAAAAGCATCTACGCACTAAGTATGTCCGTTTTCCTCTTGACTTGAAACCAGAGGTCCTGGATGCATTCAAGGCCAAATGCGACATAATGGGAACTACTCCCACAACTGAAATAAAAAAATTCATAAATAAATTTATTTCAGAGGATGAGGCGGCCGATTAGGCTGCCTTTCCTTTGTTTGTTTTGGGGATGAAAAGAGCCGCCCGGAGGTGGCCCCTAAATACATAAGCCTACATTTACTTTTTCATATCCGTATCAATAACTCTAAATATTCTTTTAATAATCATTAATAAATTTATAATTAATAGAAATGTTAAACTATATATTAAAAAACTTTGAATAAATCCAAACTTGCTTGTAAAAACATTAAACAGGCATAAGATCAGCAAAATAACTGCAACTAAAATTTCAAACATTACAGTGTAATAGGTTTCTATTAAAGACTGCTTACTTAATTCAGCTTCTACTCTATAATAATTTGGATCACTCCTAATCTTTGATTTCATATCAATGATCATGGCCAATAATGTAAATAACATCGATGTAAGTATTGATATACGACTTTACAACTTTTTAAGAAAAAAATATCGTACAGGACACTTTGGTGTAT
>ERZ506750.243-NODE-243-length-33478-cov-7.216528_pt1 | contig 33478 bp, 27 predicted proteins | sample MGYA00513186_ERZ506750 | MGnify/ENA metagenome assembly ERZ506750
AGAAGGAAAAGGCCGCCCGTGAAAAGCGCTATGCCAAGTACCAGAAGCAGAAGGAGCTGATGGCACAGCAGCAGGCTTCCTACAACGGCGGCAAGAAGCAGAATAACCAGCAGGGCAAGAAAAAGCAGTCCTCTGGCGAGAAGAAAAAGAATCCCGGCACCAACGAAAGTGGCCGCGTGGGCCAGCGTCCCTATGCACGGGGCCGGGCCTACAACGAAAGCCATTACAATGATGACTAAGGAGTTTTGTCTATGAGTTATATCGACGTAACGGGCAAGACCGAGGACGAGGCCATCCGCAAAGCGCTGGAACAGCTGCATATGGACCGCGACGACGTGTCCGTTGAGATTCTGGAGCGGGCCAAAAGCGGATTTCTGGGCATTGGCAGCAGCCCTGCCCGGGTCCGCGTGACCTATGGCCAGGAGGAGACGGAGGCTCCCGCCGTGCCGGTCCAGCCGGAAAAGAAGCCGGAGCCCAGACCCCAGCCCAAGCCGGAGCAGCCCAAGACCAGGAAGCCGGAGCCTCCCAAGGCTCCCGTCAAGGCTCCTGAGCCTCCCAAGGCTGCCCAGGCCCCCGCTGCCGCCCCGGAGCAGTCTGTCCCGGACGACAACGCCCGGCGCATTACCGAGTTCCTGACGGGCCTGCTGGAGCATATGGACAGCCCTGCCCAGGTGCAGGTCACGGAGACGGAAAAGGGCCGCTACAGTGTGGTGCTGGAGGGACAGAAGCTGGGCCAGCTGATTGGCCGCCGGGGCGAGACCCTGGACGCTATCCAGCAGCTGACCAACTACGCCGTCAATTCCGGCCGGGAAAAGCGCATCCGCGTCCATGTGGATGCCGAGAATTACCGGGCCAAGCGGGAACAGAGCCTGGAGTCTCTGGCCCGCAAGGTGGCTGCCAAGGTCACCAGGTATCGCCGCAGCGTCACTCTGGAGCCCATGAATGCCTATGAGCGCCATGTGATCCACGCCGCCCTGCAGGATGTCCCTGGTGTCAATACCTACTCTATTGGCTCGGAGCCCAACCGCCGCGTGGTGGTGTCTTACGACCGCGACAAGCGGTGATCCGTCTGATCCAGTGCTGACTGGCAAAAGAAAAAATAAATGCACGGCCGCGGCCGTGCATTTATTTTGTCCGTTTACCGGATGGCGGTGACAGTGTAGCCCTTGTCCTCCACGGTGCGGCGCAGGACGTCGTCCTCCACCGGGCCGGTGAGGGTCACCACAGCGGTGCCGGTCTGGTGGCTCACCTGAGCCTCCTGAACCTGGGGCAGTGCCTCCAGGGCGGTGCGAACGGTGGCCTCGCAGTGGGGGCACATCATGCCCTTGATCTCCAGTGTCTTTTCCATAGCTTGTTCCTCCTTGATCTCGTTGTTCAGATGATTGGTTCTCTTATGATCGTGCCGGTTATCCCGGAGCTTGAACAGATTCAGCCGCAGGGCGTTGGACACCACGCAGAAGCTGGAAAGGCTCATGGCCGCCGCGCCGAACATAGGATTCAGCGTCAGCCCCAGGGGGATGAACACCCCGGCGGCCAGGGGTATGCCGATGGCATTGTAGAAAAATGCCCAGAACAGGTTCTCGTGGATGTTCCGCAGGGTGGCCCGGCTGAGCCGGATGGCGGCGGGCACATCCAGCAGGCTGCTGTTCATCAGCACCACGTCCGCCGCATCGATGGCCACGTCGGCTCCCGCGCCGATGGCGATGCCGGTGTCGGCCCGGGTCAGGGCCGGTGCATCGTTGATGCCGTCGCCCACCATGGCCACCTTGCCCCGCTGCATCAGGCGGCGGATGGCGGCCTCCTTGCCCTCCGGCAGCACCCCGGCGATGACCTGATCCACCCCGGCCTGGGCCCCGATGGCCCGGGCGGTGTGCTCGTTGTCGCCGGTGAGCATCACCACATGGATGCCCATATTCCGCAGCTCCCGGACTGCCTGTGGGCTGTCCTCCTTGATGACATCCGCCACGGCGATGATGCCCAGCAGCCGGTCATCCAGCCCGAAGAACAGGGGCGTTTTCCCCTGCCGGGCCAGCTCCTCCGTCCGGGCCTGCAGCTCCGGGGAAACGGCGGCCTTTTCCGCCGTATAGGCGGCGCTGCCGCCCCACAGGGTCCGGCCCGCCAGCCTGGCTGTCAGCCCGTTGCCGGGCAGAGCCTGAAAATCCGATACCTCCGGGGCCGTCAGGCCCTCCGCCCGATCCAGTACAGCCCGGGCCAGGGGATGCTCGCTCTTCTGCTCCAGGGCCAGGGCATTTGTCAGCAGCTCCTGCTCCGTGACGCCCTCCGCCGGAAGGATATCCGTCACCCGGGGCTGACCGCTGGTGATGGTGCCGGTTTTGTCCAGAGCCACGATCTGCACCCGGCCCGTCTCCTCCAGGGAAGCGGCAGTCTTGAACAGGATGCCGTTTTTGGCGCCCAGGCCGCTGCCCACCATAATGGCCACAGGAGTGGCCAGGCCCAGGGCGCAGGGGCAGCTGATGACCAGAACGGAGATGCCCCGGGCCAGGGCGTAGCCTACCGGGTGGCCCAGCAGCAGCCACACCGCCGTGGTCACCGCGGCGATGGAGATCACCGCCGGAACGAACACGCCGGATACCTTATCGGCGATCTTGGCAATGGGGGCCTTGGTGGCGGCGGCGTCGCTGACCATGCGGATGATCTGGGACAGGGTGGTATCCTGGCCCACCCGGGTGGCCCGGCAGCGGAGATAGCCAGACTGGTTCACCGTGGCGGCGGACACTCCGTCGCCGGGAGCCTTGTCCACCGGGATGCTCTCGCCGGTGAGGGCGGACTCATTAACGGCGCTGTTTCCCTCCAGCACCACGCCGTCCACCGGGATGCTTTCCCCCGGCCGGACGGCGAACTCGTCCCCCTGCTGCACCTGCTCCACCGGCACCTCTGCTTCCTTGCCGTCCCGGATAACGGTGGCAGTCTTGGGGGCCAGCCGCATCAGGCTTTTCAGGGCGTCGGTCGTCTTGCCCTTGGACCGGGCCTCCAGCATCTTGCCCACGGTGATCAGAGTCAGGATCATGGCGGCGGACTCAAAGTAGAAGTCCATCATGCAGCTCATGACGGCGGCCTCATCCCCCCGGACCTGGGCGGCAGTCATGGCAAACAGGGCATAGGTGCTGTAGCCGAAGGCTGCCGTGGCCCCCAGGGCCACCAGGGTGTCCATATTGGGAGCCCAGTGCCACAGGGCCTTATAGCCGCTGATGAAGAACTTCTGGTTGATGACCATGATGATCCCCGTCAGCAGCAGCTGGGTCAGCCCCATGGCCACATGGTTGTTGTCGTAAAACGGCGGCAGGGGCCAGCCCCACATCATGTGGCCCATGGAAAAGTACATCAGCACCAGCAGAAAGCCCACGGACCAGATAAGCCGCCGCCGGATACGGGGCGTCTCGCGGTCCTCCAGCTGCTGCTCGTCGGCGCTGGGAGACGACTGGGCCGCGCCCTTTTCCGACGCGCCGTAGCCCGCCGCCTCCACGGCGGCAAGGATGGCGGAGGGCTCCGCCGTGCCCTCTACGCCCATGGAATTGGTCAAAAGGCTCACAGAGCATGCCGTGACGCCGGGGACCTTCCCCACCGCCTTTTCCACCCGGGCCGAGCAGGCGGCGCAGCTCATGCCCGTAACATTGTATTGCCTCATGGGGATCACTCCTATTTCATCAGCTTTTGCAGGGTGGCCACCAGCTCGTCGATGACCTGATCCTTGCCGTCCCGGATGTCCTGGGCCACACAGGTGCGGATATGGCTGGCCAGCAGTTCCTTGTTGAAGGCGTTGATGGCCGCGTTCACCGCCGCCGCCTGAACCAGAATGTCGGGACAGTACGCCCCGGCCTCCACCATGCCCCGGATACCCCGGATCTGGCCCTCGATGCGGTTGAGCCGGTGGATCAGGCGCTTGTATTCCTCCGGCGAGCGCTCCTTTTTCCGTTGGGAGCAGTGGCAGCAGTCGTGTTGTTCCATAGTATTCCCGCCTCGCTTCGTATGCAATATACCCCATAGGGGTATATTCATCCTATACCCCTATGGGGTATTTGTCAAGCAAATTTTTTCACCCATAAACAAATCCCCGTAACCATTGCGGTTACGGGGATTTTCTCTGGCGCAGTGGGAGGGATTTGAACCCTCGTGCCGCTTTTGACGACAACACGATTTCCAGTCGTGCTCGTTATGACCACTTCGATACCACTGCATATTCTTGCTGTGACAACAGCATTGACTATTATAGCAAATTTTCCGGGATTGTCAAGTGGAAAAATCATAAAAACCGCAAAAATCCGCGGCACGGGCATTCTCACTGATAGAGGGGGCAAAGAGGAGGCGCGGCCCTCGCCGCGCCTCCTCCCTGATACTGTCCCGCAGTCCGGAAAAGGATGCTCAGACTCTCTCCATGGCCTCCCGGAAGTCTCTCTGATCGGTGAAGATCTCCTGCTTGTAGGGATTCTTCTTCTGGGCCTTGGCCCGCTTGATGATGCTGGCCAGGATCACCACGTTCACCACCAGTGCCACAATGGAGACCACGCCCTGGGCGGTGGGATTGGCGGCGGTGGGCCGGACGGCGGGGTTCATAAAGCCGTCGGCATAGACGGAGGTGATGGTGGAGAACACGCTGTTGTCCTGGAACAGGGGGAACACCTGGGCAAACATGCACCACAGGGCCAGGGTGTTGGCCCGGTTCTGGATCCAGCCGCCCTTGTTCCAGAAGTGGTTGGCAAAGGTGGGAGCCAGCAGCAGGGCCAGGCCGCAGTACCAGGAGTGGGTGGGCAGGCAGTTGTAGGTATACTCGAAGTTCCACAGGTCATAGGCCAGGATATAGCACCAGGTCATGTCGGGCCACAGCATGTCCTTCTGATCCTTGGAGGAGTAAATGCCCCACCAGGCGGTCATGCAGAAGATGTTGACGATACCGGCAATGCCGTTGACCCAGTTCCACCAGCCGCCGTACAGCCACACGTTTTCGGAGGACAGCCACCAGCGGTCGCCGAACTCCTTCAAAGCCGCGGCGCCGTGGATGGCGGACTCAAAGTCGCTGGCCACGGCGATGAGAATGTTGATGGCCACGATGGCAAAGGGGAACACCTTGAACCATTCGGTCTTGCCGATGCTCCACTTGTACTTGAGCATCATGAAGCCGATGCACCCGGCGGTGGCGGCATAGAGCTTGGCATAGTGGAACCAGCTGTTCATATTGGTGTAGGTCTGGTTGTTCAGGGCCCATTCCGCGCCGGCCCGTGCGCCGATGGCGATGGCGATGAAATACACCGTCAGCGCAGCGGGCAGCACCAGAAAGCAGATGATGCCGCCGGCTTTGGTGCGGCGGGCGAACTCGTTGGCCAGCACCAGCCCGGTAAACACCAGCACAAAGCCCAGAAGCTGATACATGGCGGTTTCGCCGTAGATTTGGAATAACATGTCCATTCCTCCTGTGATTTCTGTGATTTTTCTCCTAATTTAACTGTAAGAACGTTTCCGTCCACGCCGCCAATATACCATATCGCCCTGCGGAAAGTCAATGAACAATGGGAATAAAATGTTGAAAACCGGCCCCCGCTTTGAAAACGGGGGCCGGTCGGGGTTATATGCTTTGCGTTACTGCTTGGCCTTGGTGTCCACGATCTGGCGGAGCTTGGCGGAGAAGTCCGCCAGGGTCATGGCGCCCAGGTCCTCGCCGGTGCGGGTACGGACGGAGACGGTGCCCGCCTCCATATCCCGGTCGCCTACCACCAGCATGAAGGGGATCTTCTCCAGGGTAGCCTCCCGGATCTTCTTGCCGATCTTCTCGTTGCGGCCGTCCACCTCCACCCGGAAGCCCTGCTGCCGCAGCTGGTCCGCCTGCTGGGCACAGTAGTCGGCGGCCCGGTCGGTAATGGGCAGGAAGCGGACCTGCTCGGGCATCATCCAGGTGGGCAGCGCCCCGGCGTACTCCTCGATCAGATACGCCAGCGTCCGCTCATAGCAGCCCAGGGACGTGCGGTGGATGATATACGGCAGGGCCTTGTTGCCGTTTTCGTCGATATAGTACATGCCGAAGCGCTGGGCCAGCAGCATATCGATCTGGATGGTGACCAGGGTGTCCTCCTTGCCGAACACATTCTTATACTGGATGTCCAGCTTGGGTCCGTAGAAGGCGGCCTCGTCGATGCCGATGGAATAGTGAACGTCCAGGTCGTCCAGGATCTTGGCCATGGTGCTCTGGGCGTGCTCCCACTGCTCCGCCGTGCCCTCATACTTGTTGTGGGGGTTGCTGGGATCCCACTGGGAGAACCGGAACGTGCACTTATCCAGCAGGCCCACGGTGCCCAGGCAATACTTGGCCAGGGCCAGGCAGCCCTTGAACTCCTCCTCCAGCTGGTCCGGGCGAAGCACCAGATGACCCTCGGAGATGGTGAACTGGCGGACACGGATCAGGCCGTGCATCTCGCCGGAGTCCTCGTTGCGGAACAGGGTGGACGTCTCGCCCAGGCGCATGGGCAGGTCGCGATAGGACCGCTGCCGGTTCAGATACACCTGATACTGGAAGGGGCAGGTCATAGGCCGCAGGGCAAAGCACTCCTTGGTTTCGTCATCGGGGTCGCCCAGAACGAACATGCCGTCCAGATAGTGGTCCCAGTGGCCGGAGATTTTATAGAGCTCCCGCTTGGCCATCAGGGGAGTCTTGGTCAGCAGATAGCCCCGCTGCTGCTCCACGTCCTCCACCCAGCGCTGCAGCAGCTGGATGACCCGGGCGCCCTTGGGCAGCATGATGGGCAGGCCCTGACCGATGCAGTCCACGGTGGTGAAATACTCCAGCTCGCGGCCCAGCTTGTTGTGGTCCCGCTTCAGAGCATCCTCCCGCTCCTTCAGATACGCGTCCAGCTCCTCCTTTTTGGGGAAGGCCACGCCGTAAATGCGCTGGAGGGTCTGGCGATTGCTGTCGCCCCGCCAATAGGCGGCGTTGCAGGCGGTCAGCTTGATGGCGTTGCCCTTGATGCGGCCGGTGGAGTCCAGATGGGGACCGGCGCACAGGTCCACGAACTCGCCCTGCTTATAGAAGGAGATGTGTGCATCGGCGGGCAGGTCGTTGATGAGCTCCACCTTATAGGGCTCCTCCCGCTCCTCCATATATTTCAGAGCCTCCTCCCGGGGCAGCTCAAACCGCTCCAGCTTCAGCTTTTCCTTGCAGATCTTCCGCATCTCGCCCTCGATCTCGGCCAGGTCGTCCTGGGTGAAGGCAAAGGGCGCATCCAGATCGTAATAGAAGCCGTTTTCAATGCTGGGGCCGATGGCCAGCTTTACCTCCGGGTGCAGGCGCTTGACGGCCTGGGCCAGCACATGGGAGCAGGTATGCCAGTACGTCCGGCGGTATTCCTCGTTTTCAAACGTGTACTTGTTTTCTTCGCTCATGGTGATTCCTCCTTGAAATTGGGGTCAGGAAATAAAAAATCCCCGCCCCTGATGATGCTTCAGGGGTGAGGTAATTGGTATTACTCCACGGTTCCACCCTGCTTACGGGACAGCGTCCCGTCGCTCGTAGCTCCTCTGTAACGGGAGGGCCCGGTCCGGCCTACTGGGGGATATGCCCGTTGGGCGGACGGCTCGGAGGCGGTACGCGTCCTGCTTTCAGCCGGGGCCCTTGCACCAGAATGGGTCCCTCTCTGCTGCCTGCCGCAGGCGGCTTCCTCGTCAGTGCCTTTTGTTACCCTGTAATATAGCACGCCCTGTCCCGGTTGTCAACGGGAAATTCCCGGGACAAACGCGGGACAGGGCGGGACGCTCAGCCGACCATCCGGATCAGGCCCCACACGCCCATAACGCCGTAAAACAGGGCGAAAACGATAAGTACGGCGTTGACCACGCCGTCCAGCTTGGAGGCCTTGGGCGCGGGATAATCCTTGCGGATGAAATACAGCGCGCCGCAGGAGATGCCCAGCAGCAGAGTGGTCAGGTTGTTCAGCAGCGGGTTGTCCTGCAGCGACGGAACCGCCAGCCGCAGGATCAGGGCTGCCACCAGAATGCCGAACAGGATACCCAGGGTGACCTTGACCTTGGTGGGCCAGGCGGCCTTCTGAGGGGCCTGACTCTGGGCCTGGCGGGCGGCGGTGGCGGTGGTCTTATAGTCGCTGTTTTTCCGGGTGCGCTTGCCGCGGTTGTTTTTTGCCAGCTCCTTGCTGTGGGTCCGGCTCAGGTTCTTGTTGTTCATGGGGTTAACTGCCATATGCTTCTTCTCCTTCTACAGGCAGATCACAAAGGTGTCTGCGTATGATATCCAGTGCGTTGCTGGCGGCCAGGAGCCGGATGCGGGCCCGGTCACCGCCCAGGGTCAGATGCCGGACCAGGGAGCCCCCCTGCCAGCTCAGCCCCACATATACGGTGCCCACGGGGTTTCCCCGGTCGTCGCCGTCTGGCCCGGCCAGGCCGGTGACGGACACCGAAAGGTCGCTGCCGGTGACACGGCGGACGCCCTCCGCCATGGCCCGGGCCACCGGCGCGGACACCGCGCCGTATCGGTCCAGCAGGTCCCGGGGCACGCCCAGCACCCCGGCCTTCACGCCGTTGGTATAGGACACCACGCCGCCCAGAAACGCGGCGGAGGCTCCAGGTACGTCTGTCAGCCGCTTGGCGATGAGGCCGCCGGTGCAGCTCTCTGCGGCGGAGAGAGTCAGCCCCTGCTGCCGCAGCCGGGTCAGGACCACCTCCTCCAGGGAGGAAATGTCCACGCCGTACAGATAGTCTCCCAGCCGGGAGCGGACGTCCCGGAACAGAGGGGCCATGCGCTCCTGGCAGTCGTCGTTGCTGCCGCCCTTGGCCGTCAGCCGCAGCATCACCTCGCCGGGCTTGGCGTAGGGGGCCAGGGAGGGGTTCTGCGCGCCGTCCATCAGGTCGCCCAGCAGCTCCTGGACCTGGGGCTCCGTCAGACCGAACACATGCAGGTCGCGGCTGCGGATAACGCCGCCGCTCTGTCCCCGGAGCCAGGGCAGCACCGCGTGCTCCGCCAGATAGCGGCACTCGTGGGGCACCCCCGGCAGCAGCACCGCCGTGACGCCGCCCGCCGTGAATATGCAGCCCGGGGCGGTGCCCACCGGGTTGTGCAGCACCGTGCAGCCCTGGGGCAGCATAGCCTGCTGCCGGTTGCAGGCGGGCATGGGACGGTGGAACACACGGTCAAAATATTGCTGAATTTCCTCCATGACCTCCGGGTGGTATTCCAGGGCCAGGCCGAACACGCCGGCCACCGTCTCCTTGGTCATGTCGTCATAGGTGGGGCCCAGGCCGCCGGTGAACACCAGCAGGTCGCAGCGGGACCGGGCGGTCTCCACCGCCGCCCGCAGACGCTGGGGGTTGTCCCCCACGGCGGTGTGGTACAGCACGTTGACCCCGGCCGAGGCCAGCAGCTGCGACAGAAACTGCGCGTTGGTGTTGGCAATATTGCCCAAAAGCAGCTCGGTGCCCACGGCGATGATCTCCGCCTGGTAGGGCATGGTATCACATCCTTTTCGTTGGGGTGTCGCGGGGTATTGCTGGAGGGGAAAACGCCGAAGCGCCGCCCCTTGGCTCCCCCTCCGGGGGAGCTGTCGGCGCAGCCGACTGAGAGGGGAAATGCGAACAGATGGATCATACCATTCAGAAGCCCCTACAGGCCCTCTCAGTCACCTTCGGTGACAGCTCTCCCGGAGGGAGAGCCAAGTAGGGGCGGACGACTCTGTCCGCCCTTATGGATGATCCACAGTTTCCGCATAGTCGTCCAGGATGGCGTCCGCATAGTACACGGCCTGGCGTTCCAGACGGCGGTTCGTCTCCGGGTCGTCCGACAGCCAGACATCATGGTGGTTCAGCCACTGAAAATAGTGGCTCAGTTCATGGGCCAGGGAGTGCAGAATAGCGCCCAGGGCTTTGTCACGGCCCCAGTGCTGCCGCAGGGCGGGATAATCCCCGGCAGACAGACGGATATACGGCTCCTGAGCCGGGTCGTCGGGACCGAAAAAGACAGCGGAGGCCTCCTCCCCGTCCTGGCAGGTAACAGTGGCCGCAGCCTTTACATACACCGGCACCCGAACGGGAAAGACATACGTTCGCCGCAGCCAGACGGCAAAGCGGATGCAGGCGGCACGGACCTCCGGGTCTACACCGGGCTGGAAACGCAGCCGCAGGCCGGTACGTGGGCCGCCGGGGACGTCGGCCCCTACAGGGGGTCGGCTGGCGGTGTTTTGTGGGGGCGTACGGCTCTGTCCGCCCTTACGGCTGATCCACAGGCGGCGCATGGCTCAGCGGAGCTTGACCACTTCCCGGCCCTCCATGGCCCGGCGGACCAGACCCTCCACGTCCAGGGCCTGCTCCATCTCCCGGACCTCCTCCACGTGGGGGCGGGTCTTGGGATGGCGGGGGGTGAACACGGTGCAGCAGTCCTCATAGGGCAGGATGGAGGTTTCAAACGTGCCGATGTGCCGGGCGATGCGGACGATCTCCTCCTTGTCCATGCCGATAACGGGCCGCAGCACCGGCAGGTCCGTCACGTCGCCGCTGACGGCCAGGGCATCCATGGTCTGGCTGGCCACCTGGCCCAGGCTCTCGCCGGTGACCAGGGCCCGGCAGTTCAGGTCCCGGGCCAGGGCGTCGGCCAGGCGCATCATAAACCGCCGCATGATCAGGGTGAAGTGGTCCTCCGGGCAATTGCGGCGGATCTCCTCCTGGATCTCGGCAAAGGGGACAATGGTGACATTCAGCCGCCCGCACCAGGGCACCAGCTCCCGGGCCAGCTGAAGAACCTTCTCCCGGGCCTGCTCGCTGGTATAGGGGGGCGAGGCAAAGTGGATCATCTCCAGCTCCACGCCCCGCTTGGCGATCATGTAGCTGGCCACCGGCGAGTCGATGCCGCCGGACAGCAGGCTCACGGCCCGGCCGCCCATGCCGATGGGCAGGCCGCCTGCGGCAGGCTCCGCCGGGGCGTGGACATACGCCGCCTCCTCCCGGACCTCTACATATACCGTCAGGTCCGGGTGGTGAACGTCCACCGTCAGGTGGGGGAAGGCCTCGTGCAGGTGGCCGCCTACCCACTGGCTCAGCTGGATGGAGGTCATGGGGAAGGTCTTGTCTGCCCGCTTGCTCTCCACCTTGAAGCTCCGGGCCGCTGTCAGGGCGCTGCTCAGATAGGTCTTGGCGGTGTCCAGAATGGCCTCCTTTTCCTTGGCACAGGGCAGGGCCCGGGCCACGGCGATGATGCCGAACACCCGCTTGCAGGCGTCATACGCCCCGTCCAGGTCGCAGGCCTCCCCGGCAGGCTCCACATAGATGGTGCTCTGCTTGGAATAGACCCGGAACCTGCCGAACCGGGCGGTGCGGCGGCGGAGGTTGGACATGAGCTTCATTTCAAAGCTGCGGCGGTTCAGGCCCTTCAGGACCACCTCGCCCAGCTTGCACAGGATCATTTCGTGCATGGGGTTTCTCCTTAATATATAGGTTCATGGGGACGGCTCCGGCGGCGCACCGCCCGGGCCGGTTATCCTTCCGTTTTTTATTATAGCGTGTTTCCCCGGTTATTTCAACAGATTGCTGCTGCGGTACTGAATGGCCTCAGCCAGGTGGGCGGCCTCGATGCGCTCGCTGCCGTCCAGGTCGGCAATGGTGCGGGCCATGCGGAGAATGCGGTCATGGCTGCGGCCCGTCAGGCCCAGCCGGTCGAAGGCCCCCTTCATGAGCCGCTCCCCCGCCTGGTCCAGCAGGCAGTATTCCCCGATCATGGCGGGGGTCATATAGGCGTTGCAGCTGACGGCGGTGCCGGCAAAGCGGCGCTTCTGGATATCCCGGGCGGCGTTGACCCGCTGCCGGACCTGGGCCGACGTCTCGGGCCTCTCCCGGCGGCGCATGGCCTCGTACTCCACCGACGGCACCTCGATGTGCATGTCGATGCGGTCCAGCAGGGGGCCGGAAATGCGGCGCATATAGCTCTCCACCTGGCTTTCCGAGCAGGTGCAGCGGCCGGAGGGGTGGCCGTACCACCCGCAGCGGCAGGGGTTCATGGCGCACACCAGCATGAACCGGCTGGGCAGGGTCAGGGACCCGGATACCCGGGTGATGGTCACCACCCCGTCCTCCAGGGGCTGGCGCAGAGTCTCCAGGGCGGTTTTGTCGAACTCCGGCAGCTCATCCAAAAAGAGGATGCCGTTGTGGGCCAGGGAGATCTCCCCGGGCCGGGGCACGGTGCCGCCGCCGGACAGGGACACGGGAGAGGCCGTATGGTGGGGGCTGCGGAAGGGCCGCCGGGTCACCAGGGGGTGGGACGGGTCCGTCATCCCCGCCACGGAGTATACCTCCGTGGTTTGCAAAGACTCCTGCCGGGTCATGTCCGGCAGGATGGACGGCAGCCGCCGGGCCAGCATGGACTTGCCGGAGCCGGGGGAGCCGATGAGCAGCACATTGTGGCCCCCGGCGGCGGCTACCTCCAGGGCCCGCTTGACGTTTTCCTGGCCCATGACGTCGGCAAAGTCCGGCAGGGCCTGGGACACCGGCGAGGGGGTCCAGGGGGTCTGGGGCCGGATGGGCGCGTCACCGGTAAGGTGGGCCACCAGCTGGGCGATGTTTTCCACCGGATAGACGGTGATCCCCTGGGCCAGGGTGGCCTCCGGGGCGTTCTGGGCCGGGACAAACAGCTGGCGGATGCCCATCCGGGCGGCGCACAGGGCCATGGGCAGCACCCCCGTCACCGGACGCAGCGCGCCGGTAAGGCTCAGCTCCCCCAGAAACGCCGCGTCGGCGGGCAGGGGCTTCAGCTCCTCCGCCGCTGTCAGGATGCCCAGCAGAATGGGCAGGTCATACACCGTGCCCTCTTTCCGCTGGCCCGCCGGGGCCAGGTTCACGGTGATGCGGCTGACGGGGAATTTGGCCCCGCAGGCCTTGATGGCGGCCCGGACCCGCTCCCGGGATTCCCGCACCGCCGCGTCCGGCAGGCCCACCACGTCGAAGGCGGGCAGTCCCCCGGACAAAAAGCACTCCACCGACACCTCATAGCCGCTGATGCCGTTGAGTCCCAGGGACCGTACCGTTACCACCATGACCCTTCACATCCTCTCACAAAAAATGCGCTTGTTCTGCGCTTTCTGACGTGTTTCATTTATATTTTAGCACATATCCCGCCGTTTTGAAATACATTGTCAAAAAAACTTCCCTCTTACCGTGAGAATTTTTGTGCATGGTGAAGAAAAAGCCTTAATCCGTGAAAAAGGGGCAAAACCCGGTTTACAAAGAAAAAAGATTGTGGTATTATACACAATGTATGGTGTTTCGTTGAGAAATCCGCGAAATGTTTTTATGAGGAGGTTCATTTATGGTAAGAAAAATGAAGTCCATGGATGGTAACAACGCTGCGGCGCACGTGTCCTACGCGTTCTCCGAGGTTGCCGCCATCTATCCCATCACCCCGTCGTCCCCCATGGCCGACTTTGTGGACCAGTGGTCCGCCAACGGGCTGAAGAACATCTTCGGCACCCGGGTCAAGGTGGTGGAAATGCAGTCTGAGGCCGGCGCTGCCGGCGCGGTTCACGGTTCTCTGGGCGCCGGCGCCCTGACCACCACCTACACCGCATCCCAGGGCCTGCTGCTGATGATCCCCAACATGTACAAGATCGCAGCCGAGCAGCTGCCCGCCGTGTTCCATGTCTCCGCCCGTACCGTGTCCACCCAGGCGCTGAACATCTTCGGCGACCACTCCGACGTGATGGCCTGCCGCCAGACCGGCTTTGCCATGCTGTGCGAGGGCAACGTCCAGGAGGTCATGGACCTGTCTCCCGTGGCCCATCTGGCCGCTCTGGAGGGCAAGGTTCCCTTCATCAACTTCTTCGACGGCTTCCGCACCAGCCACGAGATCCAGAAGATCGCCGTGTGGGATTACGAGGATCTGAAGGATATGTGCGACATGGACGCCGTGAAGGAGTTCCGTCAGCACGCTCTGAATCCCGAGCATCCCCACATGCGCGGCAGCCACGAAAACGGCGATATCTTCTTCCAGCACCGCGAGGCCTGCAACAAGTACTATGCCGCGCTGCCCGCCGTGGTGGAGAAGTACATGGACAAGATCAACGCCAAGCTGGGCACCAACTACGGCCTGTTCAACTACTACGGCGCTGAGGACGCCGACCGCGTCATCGTGGCCATGGGCTCCATCTGCGATGTGGCCGAGGAGGTCATCGACTATCTGAATGCCCACGGCGAGAAGGTCGGCCTGGTGAAGGTCCGCCTGTTCCGCCCCTTCGCTCCCGAGAAGCTCATCCAGGCCATTCCTGCCTCCGTCAAGAAGATCGCCGTTCTGGACCGCACCAAGGAGCCCGGCGCTCTGGGCGAGCCCCTGTATCAGGATGTGGTCACCTCTCTGGCCAACGCCGGCCGCAGCGACATCCAGGTCATCGGCGGCCGTTACGGTCTGGGCAGCAAGGACACGCCTCCTGCCTCCGTGTTCGCCGTGTATGACGAGCTCAAGCGCGACGAGATGAAGCGCCAGTTCACCATCGGCATCGTGGACGATGTCACCAACCTGTCCCTGCCCGAGGACAAGAACTGTCCCAACACCGCTGCTCCCGGCACCATCGAGTGCAAGTTCTGGGGCCTGGGCGGCGACGGCACCGTGGGCGCCAACAAGAACTCCATCAAGATCATCGGCGACCACACCGACAAGTACGTGCAGGCATACTTCCAGTATGACTCCAAGAAGACCGGCGGCGTGACCATCAGCCATCTGCGCTTCGGTGACCACCCCATCCGTTCCCCGTACTATATCAACAAGGCCGACTTCGTGGCCTGCCACAACCCCAGCTACATCACCAAGGGCTTCAAGATGGTCAACGATGTCAAGCCCGGCGGCGTGTTCATGATCAACTGCCAGTGGGACTTCGATGAGCTGAACCATCACCTGAAGGCCGACGCCAAGCGCTACATCGCCCGCAACAACATCCAGCTGTATACCATCGACGCCATTGACCTGGCCATCAAGATCGGTATGGGCAAGCGCAACAACACCATCCTCCAGTCCGCATTCTTCTCCCTGGCCAAGGTCATGCCCGAGGAGGACGCCATCCGCTTCATGAAGGAGAAGGCCAAGGCCTCCTACCTGAAGAAGGGCCAGGACGTGGTGGATATGAACTACAAGGCCATCGACCTGGGCGCCACCGCCTATAAGAAGGTGGAGGTCCCCGCCGACTGGGCCAACGCCGTGGACGAGCCCGAGCACAAGAAGCTGGAGGGCAAGCCCGAGCTGGTGAAGATGGTCAAGGAGATCCTGGAGCCTGTGGGCAAGATGGACGGCGACAGCCTGCCCGTCTCCGCCTTTGCCGATCATGTGGACGGCCAGTTCGAGCTGGGCGCCTCCGCCTATGAGAAGCGCGGCGTGGCCGTGTCCGTCCCCACCTGGGACGCTGCCAAGTGCATCCAGTGCAACCAGTGCGCCTATGTCTGCCCCCATGCCACCATCCGTCCCTTCGCTCTGACCGCCGAGGAGGCCAAGAATGCTCCCGAGGCCGCCAAGATCGTGGACGTCAAGGCCGGCAAGGGCAAGGGCACCTATCAGTTCACCATGGCCATCAGTCCTCTGGACTGCATGGGCTGCGGCGTCTGCATCGGCGCCTGCCCCGTGAACGCGCTGTCCATGGTGGCCCAGGAGGGCGAGCTTAAACAGCAGGATGTGTTCGACTACTGCATGGACAAGGTCTCCGAGAAGAAGGATATGCAGGACAACACCGTCAAGGGCAGCCAGTTCAAGCAGCCCATGCTGGAGTTCTCCGGCTCCTGCGCCGGCTGCGCCGAGACCAGCTATGCCCGTCTCGTCACCCAGCTGTTCGGCGACCATATGTACATCTCCAACGCCACCGGCTGCTCCTCCATCTGGGGCGGTCCCGCGGCTACCTCTCCCTACTGCACCAACAAGGAGGGCCACGGCCCCGCATGGTGCAACTCCCTGTTCGAGGATAACGCCGAGCACGGTCTGGGCATGTTCATCGGTCAGGACAAGATCCGTCAGGATCTGGCCGACGAGACCCGCCAGCTGATCGCCGTGGAGTGGGCCCGTCCCGAGCTGAAGGCCGCCGCTCAGGCATGGCTGGATACCATGGACGATGGCAGCGCCAACGCCGAGCCCGCCCGCGCCTATGTCAAGGCCCTGGAGGAGAGCATCTGCACCGTGGAGGAGCTGGCCGCCAATCCTCAGTTCGCTGCACACGCTGCCGAGCTGAAGGCTAAGGGCGCGCTGTTCTGCGACTGCGACGCCTGCACCCTGGCTGCCGACATCCTCAGCAAGAAGGAATACCTGGCCAAGAAGTCCATGTGGATCTTCGGCGGCGACGGCTGGGCCTACGACATTGGTTACGGCGGCCTGGATCACGTCATCGCCAGCAAGAAGGACGTCAACATCTTCGTGTTCGACACCGAGGTGTACTCCAACACCGGCGGACAGGCCTCCAAGGCTTCCAACATCGGCCAGGTGGCTCAGTTTGCCGCTGCCGGTAAGGAGGTCAAGAAGAAGAGCCTGGCGGAGATCGCCATGCAGTACGGCTATGTGTACGTGGCCCAGGTGGCTATGGGCGCCAACCCCGCTCAGACCCTCAAGGCCATCACCGAGGCCGAGGCTTATCATGGCCCCTCCCTGATCATCGGCTACAGCCCCTGCGAGATGCACAGCATCAAGGGCGGCATGATGAACTGCCAGAAGGAAATGAAGAAGGCTGTGGACTGCGGTTATTGGAACCTGTTCCGCTTCAACCCCGCTGCGGAGAAGAAGTTCACCCTGGATTCCAAGGCTCCCGCCGGCGGCTATCACGACTTCCTGATGAACGAGGCCCGCTACAGCCGTCTGACCCGCGAGTTCCCCGACCGTGCGGAGAATTTGTTCGCCCGCAACGAGGCCGAGGCCAAGGCTCGCTACGATCACCTGCTGAAGCTCATCGAGATGTACGACGACTGAGCCATACAAAGAACCTTACTCACGTCATAGATCCCGCAGGAGCCGCCCGTCCGGGCGGCTCCTGCGGCGGTTTGCGACAGCTGTGCGCTCGATGTTTTTCAAAAATAGGAAACCCTTCGGCTGTGCCGAAGGGTTTCCTATTTTCCTATCTGTATGATTCTTTTTGAATATTACGATCTGTATCAGAAGCTGACGTTCTCCGGGTCCGGCTTCTGGCAGGGCTTCACGTCGGTGACGTACAGCACCGGGCCCTCACCGTCATAGGCCTGGCATTTCTCCTTCTTCACGGTGGCCTGGATCTCCACCCACTGGCGGTTCTTGAACTTCTCCAGCTCCTGGCCCTTGCACACCAGGGCCAGGAACTGCATGTCGTTGTTGCAGCACACCATGGCGAAGCGGCCGGGGCAGTGGATGCCCGGGAACTTCTTGGAGTGGCACATCAGCGCCTTATACCGCACGGTGATGCCGTCGTAGCGCTGGGGGTTGTCCATCATGTCCACATACCAGATGCCGTAGTCGTTGTCCGGCACGTCCAGATGGCCGCCGGACAGGTCGAAGGGGGCCATGTCGTCGGTGACGTAGTCCTCGCTGGTGCCGTCGGTGTTCTCCAGATAGATGTCGGCCCGCCGGTTCACCATCCGCAGGTTCCGGCCCCGCAGGGCCTTGCGCAGCTCCTCATTGCAGCGGTTGAAGATGATCATATCCGCGTTAAGGATCTTTTCCATCATCAGCTGCCCCATGTTCCGCAGATACGGCTCAAAGGTGGTGGCGTCCACCAGGCACATGATCTGATACAGGATCCAGTTGGCAGGCAGACCCTCCCGGTACAGGGGCTCGAAGCTCCACATGCCGTTGAACTCGATGATCACCTGCTTGGGCCGGTACTGCTTTTCCAGTTTCTTGAAAAATTCCGGCGTCAGCTGGGCGGGATCGTCCACGGTGTAGGTGAACACGTTGAACAGCACCTTGGGGTCGTACTCCGTCTCCCCCTCCTCGCAGCACAGCAGCAGGGTCCGGTCTTCGCTGGCGAAGCCGTCTTTCAGGATGCCGTTGATGAAGTCGGTCTTTCCGGCATCCAGAAAGCCGGTGATGAGATATACAGGAATGTCCATAGGCGTCTCCTTACAGGCCGAACAGGGTCTTCAGGCCGTCCTCCTTCAGCTGGGAGCCGATGACGCACAGGCGGCCGGTGTAGTCGGCGGAGCCATAGCGCACCTCGTGCTCCTGGGGCACATAGTCAAAGTGCAGCCACTGGCCGTCGGCGGCGGGCACGATGCCCTTGGCCCGCAGGATGGCGCCGTAGTCGCCGGAATCCAGAGCCGTCAGAATGCGGTCGATATCCGCCTGGGTGAACTGCTTGGGCGTCTCCGCGCCCCAGCTGGTGAACACCTCGTCGGCGTGGTGGTGATGGTGGTGGCAGGAGCAGGCAGGGTCGTCGCACTCCTGGCCGTCATGGTGGTGATGGTGCTCATGCTCCTCGTCATGGTCGTGGTCGTGGTCATGATGATGGCAATCCTCGTGCTCCTCACCCTCATGGTGGTGATGGTGGCAGCAGTGCTCATGGTCATCCTCGTCATCGTGGTCATGATGATGGTGATGCTCGTGCTCGTCGTGGTCGTCATCGTGGTCATGCTCGTGGTGATGGTGATGATGCTCAGCCTCCTCGGCCTCGTGCTCGGCCCGCATCTTCTCCAGCAGCTCGTCGGCCAGGGACACCTTCTCCACGGCGGCCAGAACGGTCTTGCCGTCCAGCTGGTCCCAGGGGGTGGTCAGAATGGCGGCGGTGGGGTTCTTCTCCCGCAGCAGGGCCACGGCGGCCTCCAGCTTCTCCTGGGTCAGCTTCTGGGTCCGGGACAGGATGATGGTGCCGGCGGCCTCGATCTGGTTGTTATAGAACTCGCCGAAGTTCTTCATATACACCTTCACCTTGCCGGCGTCGGCCACGGTGACAAAGGAGTTCAGCTTCATATCCGGGATATCCGCCACGGTGTTTTCCACCGCCACGATCACGTCGGAGAGCTTCCCCACGCCGGAGGGCTCGATGAGGATGCGGTCCGGCTGGAACTGCTCCTTCACCTCCCGCAGGGCCTTGCCGAAGTCGCCCACCAGGGAGCAGCAGATGCAGCCCGAGGACATTTCGGAGATCTGGATCCCCGCGTCCTTCAGAAAGCCGCCGTCGATGCTGATCTCGCCGAACTCGTTTTCGATCAGCACCAGCTTTTCGCCCTGATAGGCTTCCTTCACCATCTTCTTGATGAGGGTGGTCTTGCCTGCGCCCAGGAAACCGGACACGATGTCAATTTTCGTCATAACAGTACCTTCTTTTCTTTTCCCGCCGTGCGGGACATATTATTTCCTCTATATCATAGCCTATTTTTCCAAAAAAGCAAGGGCAGCGAAAAAAATTCACATTTCTGCCCCGGTAATCTGCGGTTTGTCCCGTTTTTCCCGGGAATTTTCCCGGTTTTCTATTGGGACAGGGCGGACCGGAGAATGGGGGTAGCCATTTGCCGGAAAATGCGGTATAATGGCGAAAATACACAGAAGCGAGGTACTCCCCTATGTCCGTGAAAGAACAGCAGACCGGCGCGTGGGCGCCGGAGTGGGTCCAGGAGACGGAGCCGGATTATACCCCCCGCCCCCGGCGCAGCCGGAAGCAGCGCCGCCCCCGGTGGCCGGGGATCGCCCTGGCTCTGGTGTGCCTGGCCACCATCGCCGCACTGGTGTGGCATTTTACCCGGCAGAAGGAGATCCCCCTGGAGACGGCGGCCGGTTATGTGGCCTCGGAAGCGGAGACGGCTCCGCTGTACGACGAGGAGGGCAATGTCCTGCGGCAGCTGGTCCGGGGCAGCCAGGTCACCTATGTGGTGGAGGAGGCCCACAAGGATCGTCCGGACCAGGTTCGGGTGCCCCAGGAGGACGGCAGCTTCGCCTGGCTGGACCGGGAGAACCTGACCGATGACCTGAGCGGCGTGGTGACGCTGAAAACCGTGTATGTCCGCCGGGCCCAGAATCTGACGGATGAGGGCGGCGACCCCACCGGGCCCCTGGTGCTCCGGGGCCAGGCCCTGACCGTTACCGGCTACCGGGACCTGGCGGCCGACGGCAGCGTATCCTATTACCGGGCCGACGGCGGGTACATCCCCGCCCGGTATGTCCGCCTGACGGAGGACCAGGCCACGGCTCCCTATGACGCGGATATGGCCCGGCTCCACGCGGACCGGGGCGACAGCTGGGGCGGCGGCGATGCGGCGGGCCTGGACTACGACGCCTATGAAAAGCCCCGCTTTGGCGGCAGCGTCATGCCCGATACCGTGAAGGCCCTGTACCTGAACAACGAGGCCATCCGGAATCCGGAGGCATACATCGCCGTGGCCGACGGGTGCGGCATCAACGCCTTTGTGGTGGACATCATGGACGGCGGGGCCATCGGCTACGCCTCGTCGGTGATGCAGAAATATTCCCCCAGCGCCTATGCGGATGCCTACAACACGCTGGAGAGCTATCAGGCGGCGGTGAAAAAGCTGAAGGACGCCGGGTATTACGTCATCGGCCGCATCACGGCCTTCAACGATCCCAACCTGGCCGCAGATCATCCGGAGTGTGTGGTGGCGGACCTGAGCGGCCGGCCGCTGAAGATCGGCGGCATGTACTGGCCCAGCGTATACAGCCGCCAGGTGTGGCAGTATAAGGTGGACCTGGCCCTGGAGGCCGCCGAGACCATGGGCTTCAACGAAATTCAGTTCGACTATGTCCGCTTCCCCGACGGCACCTGGGACTATGACGAGGCGGGCACCATCGACTATCACAACGACAATGACGAGAGCAAGGCCCAGGCCGTTCAGCGGTTTTTGCAGTACGCCGCCGACCGGCTCCACGGGGCGGGGGTGTATGTGTCTGCCGATGTGTTCGGCGAGTGCGCGGAAAAGTATGTCACGGCCTACGGCCAGTATTGGGCGGCCATCAGCGGCGTGGTGGACGCCATCAGCGCCATGCCGTACCCCGATCATTATTCCGCCTCCGGCAGCTGGCTGCCCTGGGAGCACCCCTATGAGACCATGAAAACCTTCGGCGAGAAGGCTGCCGCCCGGCAGCAGGAGACTCCCTCCCCTGCCGCGGTGCGCACCTGGATCCAGTGCTACAACGCCATCCGGGAGCCGTACAACACCTATGGCCCCGATGAGATCGCCGCCCAGATCCGGGCCCTGAACGACACCGGCAACACCGGCGGCTACATGACCTGGAACGCTGCGTCCAGCCTGGACAAGTACCGCTATGTCAGCGGCGTGCTGAACTGAACGCGCTTCGCAGACTGTCAAAAAAGCAGCAAAACCTCCGGGAAAACCGGAGGTTTTGCTGCTTGAGCTATTCTGCTTGCTGCCCCAGCAGCTGCTCCAGCTCCTCCGCCGTCAGAACCTGTCCGCCCACCCGCTGCATATCCGCCAGGTTGGCGGCCTGCACGGCAGGGGTCACGGAGGAGGTGCAGTCCGACAGCACCGCCGCGTCATAGTCCAGGGACAGGGCGTCGTAGAAGGTGGAGCGGATGCAGTTGGGCGTGGTGGTCCCGGCCAGCAGCACCGTGTCCACCCCCAGCCGCCGGAGGATCAGGTCCAGCTCCGTGTGGAAAAATGCGGAAAACCGGGGCTTTACGATGACATAGTCCGTGTCCGCCCGGTGAAGTTCCTCCGGCCACGCGTCGGACATGGACGGCGGGCACGTCTCGGACAGGGGCCTTCCGCCCCGGGCCCACACGTCGTACCGGGCCCGCTCCACGTCGGAGCCGTCCGCCCGGTAGTGCCGCACGGCGAACACCACCGGCACCCCGGCCCTGTGGCAGCAGTCGATGGCCCGGGCGCAGGCGGGCACCGTGTCCGCCGCCCCGGGGATAAACAGGGGGCTGGACGCGTCCAGAAACCCCCGCTGCATGTCAATGACCACCAAAGCGTATCTGTGCATGAGATGACCTCCTGAAAAGCGCAATAAAACCGGCGGTGCTCCGCCGGTTTTATTGTACCGTCTTTCCCGGGAAATTACAAGGTCTACAGGCCGTAGCTGTCCACGGCGCTGTACAGGTACGCCAGAGCGTCGGCATCGGATATGCCGCCTACCAAGGAGCCGTCCGTCATGATGGAGAGATCCAGCTGCACCACCACGGGCCCCTCACAGAACAGCGCCCGATAGCGGTTGCCACAACCGGGTATGGTCTCCCGGAAAATATACGCCTTGCCGCCGCCCGGGGCCTTGTAGTCCTCCAGCTGCTCCAGGTTTTCCAGTTGTCCCTGAGAATAGATCCAGGAAACCACATCGTCCTCCGGGGTCACATCCGTCAGCACATACATCCAAACGTGCATGTAGTCGCCGTATCGGATCCCGCCGTCGGGATTTTGAAGCTCATCACAGTACGCAGTGCGGATATACATCCGCACCAGCTGTCCCTGCTGGTCGCACTGGGCTTCTATGGACACCTGATCGCGCTCGCGTGCCTCCTGCTGGGCGCTGCGGGGCAGAACGCCGCCGCCCAGGAACGCGTCCGCCGCCGCCATGTCCGGAAACTGCAGATCCTCCGTCGAAGTCCGCGCCGCCTCCTGGCTGGCCTGGGGAATGTCTGCCAGCGGCAGCCGCCGGTCCGTGCTGTAGGTCCAGGTGCCGCCGTATTCGGTGCCGTCGTAGAACAGCCCCTCCACATTGAGATCGCCGGGGGTCCCAAACCGGGCAAACACCCCGCTCTCCGCCGCCAGCACCGCCCCCGTCAGCATCAGCACCAGGCAGGCTGCCAGCAGTACCGCCCGGGGGACCCTGCGCCGCTTCCGTGCGGGAAGCTGGGCCAGGGTCCGGGTCAGATTTTCGTCAAAGTCCTTGGGCACCGGGGTCTCCTCCTCCCGGGCCATATGCCGCAAACGGGTATCCAAATCGTTCATGTTCGTTCCTCCTTCCGCGTGACCTGCGGGTCCGACAGCGCCAGCCGCAGCTTATCCCGGGCCCGGCTGAGCCGGGATTTCACCGTGCCCGCCGGCACCCGCAGCAGCGACGCAATGTCCGCCACCGACAGGTCCTCATAGTAATACAGCACCACCGCCGCCCGCTGGTCCCGGGGCAGGGACAGCACCGCGTCCCACAGCTCCGGCCGCGGGTCCTCCCGGGCTGCCGCCTGGGGCGGCAGGTCCTCCAGATACACCTCCCGGCGGCTGCGGCGGTTCAGCTGCCGGGCACAGTTCACGCTGATCTTCACCAGCCACGCCCGCAGGGCTTCAGGGTCCCGCAGCCGGTCCAGGGACTGCCAGGCCAGCAGCACCGCCTGGCCCACGGCGTCCTGGGCGTCGGCATCGCAGGGGGTCAGGGCCCGGGCGGCCCGGTACATGTCCCGGCTGTAGGTCTGCACCCCTCGAGTAAATTCCTCTTGTGACAGGCGCAAGGCCATCACCGTCCTTTCCTGGCGGCCCCAGGGCCGCCCATTTGTCATGACGTATATTAGATACTCCGGCCCGGCCTTTGGTTCCGCGGCCCGGAGAAAATTTCAGATTTTGAAAAAAGGACGCGCCCCGGCGCGTCCTTTTGCTCTTATTTGCAGCTCACAGCCACTTTTTCCACTTGAAGATCACCAGCTCCACGATGATGCACACCACGCTGATGATGCACACCGCCAGGTATCCGTGCTGTGCGGTAAGCTCCGGCATGTTTACGAAATTCATGCCGTACCACCCGGCGATCAGGGACAGGGGCAGAAACACCGTGGTGACGATGGTCAGGATCTTCATGATCTGGTTTTGCCGCATGTCCAGCTGCGTCTGGTGCATTTCCCGCAATTGCAGGGCATACTCCTTTTCCAGCTCCGTGGCCGACAGCAGCCGCTGAGCCCGTCCCGTCAGGCGGTCAAACAGCCGGGAGGCGTGGGCGTCGCTCTCCTCCGTTTCGTCCGACAGCGCGGCAAACAGGTCGTCCAGCTGCTCATAATACGCCGCAAACACCGACAGCTCGCGGCGGATGCGAAAGAGCTTCTTGTCCAGGTCCTGGGCCTGATCCTGCATCAGGGCCTCCTCCAGAGCCGTCAGGCGCTTTTCATATTTTTGCAGGGTGGGCATATCCTCCTGCAGAAGCCGGGCAAACAGCTCCGCCAGCGCCTGAGCCGGGGTCTGGGACTCCAGGTCCCCTGCCAGCCCCCGCAGAAAGCCGCCCTCCTCCGCCAGCAGCAGCCGCCGGTCCGTCAGGTAAAAGCCGAAAAAATGCTTGTCTCCGGTGGGTGCCATAGGCCGGGGCATGGCATAGGTCCCGGCGGCTCCGCCGCCCTTGAGCCGCTCCGCCCGGCAGAAGGCTCCGCCGGTGGGAGCAATGCGGTGCTGCTCCAGCTGGGGATACCGCCGGAGCAGCTGTTCAAAGGTCACCAGCTCCACGCAGGAATCACTCATTGCGCCTCACCGCCTCAGATAAAGAATTTCCGGTGCAGGGACCGGCGCAGGGGCTTGCACACCGCGATGATCAGCAGCATGATCCCCAGCAGCACTCCCGCCGCCAGGGGGTAAAACGACCAGATAAACGTCCGATGGACCTGGAAAGTGATGTTCAGCAGGAACTCAATGAGCACCGCCAGGCCGCCGCCGGCCATCAGCGCCCCGCCGAAGATGTAGAGATACCCCCGGCTGAGATACCGCAGCAGCGTCACCACCGTGGTCGCCAGCACCCCGATGGTCCCCGTCACCGGAAGGGCAAACGTCAGGAACCAATGCCCGCCGGTGGCAAAGTTGATATACAGCAGATACAGCCCGATGGCCGCAAAGTCCGCCGGAACAAAGATCACCGGGTTGGGCCTTCTGAACCACAGGGGCAGCACCGCCAGGATATACAGCAGCAACACGCCGCCTGCGGCGTACCCGGACCACAGGATGGCCCCGTTGACGCTCCAGTCGCACAGGATGCAGATGACGATGGGCAGCACCGCCAGCATGGTCAGGATGAACAGCGCCCCGGAGCGGTTCACCTCCTCGGGGTGGGCCGACGGCTCCGGCGGGAAGGGGGGCTCCCCCTGCTGCCGGGGCAGATCCGGATGGAACACCCGGGTGCCGCACAGAGGACACACGGTCTCGCTGTCAGACAGCTCCACGCCGCAATGGATACAATACATGGATAACGCTCCTTTCCCTTATCCCCGGCCCCGCTGGTTGCTCTCCACCTTCACAGGCAGACCCAGCCGGTGCAGGACCCGGTAAAAATGCAGCTCCAGCTCCGGCTCCTGGATGCTGCGGATACAGTTGATATACATGGTGCCGTTCCAGGACACCACGCCGCAGTCGTGAGGCGCGGCAGCCTGGACGCCGATGATGAAGTCCACCCGCCGGACATAGGGGGCCATGACCTCCGGCAGCTCCACCGCCCCCAGATTGGACAGGCACAGACAGGATTTGCGCTCGCCCACGGCGTTAAACACCGCCTTCATGGCAATGTTTTTGATGAACAGGGGCATCACCTTCAGCACCGGGGACTTTTCGCTGGCCACATTGGCGGCGAATTTGGCCCGCAGGGTGTGGGTGTTGTTCTCCAGTCCCATCCGATGGTGGACGGCGGCGCAGATCTCGGAGAAGGTATAGTCCCCGGTGCGGGGATCGATCTCCGGGGTGATATACGAGGCAAAGTTCCGCAGACTGCGGCTGGGGAACAGGTTCCGCAGGTTCACCGGCAGCAGCACCTTCACCGGCTTGCGCCGGCTGCGCCGGGGTACCTTCTCCGCCTGCAGGTCGGCAATGGCCTGCATCATGGCCGCGCCCAGCAGCTCCGTAACGGATACGCCGTGCTGCCTGGCACAGGCGCGGACCCGGTCCACCGGCACCATCATGGTGATGAGGTTTTTATATCCGTCCTTTTCCGGCGTGCCGCTGAGGTGATAGGCGGTGCTCTCCGCCCGGCTGGCGGTAACGTCCCCGGCATAGCGCAGGAAGCTGTCCTCCAGCTCCTGCGGACTGGGCTCCTCCAGGCGGCCCAGCACACCCTTTTCCGCCGGGATGCTGATGCCGTATTTCTGGCACAGATACTCCGCCGTCAGGGTTTTCAGAAAAATCAGCCCGCCGGTGCCGTCGGTGACGGCGTGGAAAAACTCCACCGCCATCCGGTCATGGTACACCAGCACCCGGAAGGCGCACTGGCGCACCTGGCCGAAGGGCACATGGGCCAGGGGGCAGCTTTTCTCCGGCTGGATGTCCGGCGCCTTGGGAATTTCCTCCAGATAATACCAGAATGCCCCCCGCCGCAGCCGCACGGCAATGGAGGGGAACCGCCGCACCGTCACGTCCAGCGCCGCCCGCAGCACCGCTGTGTCGATGGGCTCGGTCAGGGTGACGGACAGGCGAAAGAAATTGTTCCAGTTCCGGCGCTTGGCGGCAGGATAGATCTTGGCGGCGTTGTCCAGCCGCATCCACCGCAGGCTCCGGGCCGGGGACAGGGTCCGGTCCAGGAAGTGGTTGATGTCCTCGAAGTCCTGAGCCATGTTCTCATTGAGGCAGTACAGCACATAGGCGTGCCACCGCTCCGGGGCAATGTGCAGCTTGCTGCGGCATCCGGCGGACAGGAGCCGGTTATGCAGGGCACGGGTGTCGTCCAGCATCACCTCGTCCCCGCCCACAAACAGCAGAGACGGCGGCAGCCCCGTCAGGTCGCCGAACAGCGGCGAGCACAGGGGGTCTGTGGGGTCCTGCGTATAGCACTTGGCGTAAAATTGCAGCAGCTCCGGAGTCATGGAGGGGTCCTTCTCCCGGTTGTCCCGATAGGAGTCCCCGGACCCGGTCAGGTCTGTCCAGGGAGAGATGCCCACAAGCCCGCAGGGCAGGGCCATGCCCAGCTGCTTGAGCCGCAGACACAGACAGTAAATGAGCCCGCCTCCGGCGGACTCCCCCGCCAGCAGGATCTGCCGGGGCTCATAGCCCTTTTTCAGCAGGTATTGATAGCTCTCCAGCGCATCGTCCAGGGCCGCGGGATACGGATGCTCCGGGGCCAGACGGTATGCCGGGCAGAACACCCGTACACCGCATTCCGAGGCCAGGGTGGCTGCAAAGCCCTTGGCATATTCCAGGCTGCCGCAGGTATAGCCGCCGCCGTGGAGATACAGGATCACGCCGCTGCGGCGCTGATCCTTGGGCATGACCCACGCCCCCTGAAAAGCGCCGAAGTCGTGGTCCCGCACCAGCACCTCCCGCCGGTGCAGGGCGGTCATCAGCTCCCCCAGCTTGTCCTGCCCCTTTCGGGTGACCTCCAGGGACAGACCGGCCACGAAGGGCTTGAAAAATGATAGCTGAGAACGAACCAGCTTTGCGTGCAGCTCCATGCAATGTCGTTCCTTTCCTGAAAATGTTTTGAATCATTTTATTATACCAGAAATCCTACCGCATAACAAGGTTTGACCGGTAAAAAGCATATGGAAAAGGGCGCCCCTTCAGACTGCCAGAAATACTCCGACGGACTGTTAATTCGACTTTATGCGATTATTGAATCTTTAACGGTATATTAATGGAACAAACAGCTGAAAATGGAAAAATTGTGATACTTTTACAAAATGATTGTTAATAATTCGGCGAAAAATTAATTGTAAACAGGCCGCTCCTATTATACAATAGAACCAGAGACGTCCCTGCTCCGCACAGAGACCGGGACAGAATTGCGGAGGCGGGACACCCCTTCCGGACAAAATAAAGGAGAGTGAGTCTGTGTTCAAGAAATTCACCAACGGCTGCGTTCGCGTGGTCAACCGGTGGCTGCCGGATGCGTTCCTGTTTGCCATCATCCTGAGCATCATCGTTTTCATCGGCTCCATGTGCGCCACCAAGATGGGCCCCCTGCAGGTGCTCAACGCCTGGGGTGACTCCAAGGGCTTCTGGGGCCTGCTGAGCTTCTCCATGCAGATGGCCCTGGTGCTGGTATTCGGCTCCGCCATGGCGGCTGCCAAGCCCTGCAAAAAGGCCCTGCGGGCTGCCGCCGGCTTGTGCCACAACAACATGCAGGCCATCGTGGTCACCACCTTCATCTCCACCCTCTGCTGCTGGCTGAACTGGGGCTTCGGCCTGATCGCCGGCACGCTGCTGGCCAAGGAAGTGGTGCGCCGGGTGCCCACCGTGGACTATCCCCTGCTGATCGCCTCCGCCTACTCCGGCTTCGTCATCTGGCACGCAGGCCTGTCCGGCTCCATCCCCCTGGACCTGGTGGCGGGCAAGAAATTCGGCGAGGTCCTGTATCAGGCCCCCATCACCGACACGGTGTTCCACCCCATGAACCTGATCATGGTGGGCGTCATTCTGTTTGTCATGCCCCTTGTGAACTACGCCATGCATCCCGATAAGGCCCACACCGTGTGCATCGACCCCACCCTGCTGGAGGATGAGGCCGAGCGCACCTATGAGGTCAGGACCCCTGCCGATAAGCTGGAGCACTCCAAGCTCCTGTGGGCCATCACCCTGGTGGGCGGCTTCGTGTACATCATCTATTACTTTGTGCAGAACGGCTTTACCCTGGGCCTGAACATCGTGAACATGATCTTCCTGTTCCTGGGTATTCTGCTCCACGGCGACCTGCGCCGCTATGTGGATGCCATTTCCGACGCCGCCGGCGGCGCAGCAGGCGTGCTGCTGCAGTTCCCCTTCTATGCCGGTATCATGGGCATGATGGTGGCAGCCAACGACCAGGGCGTGTCTCTGGCGGGTGTCATCTCCGAGTTCTTCGTGAGCGTCTCCAACAACGTCACCTTCCCCATGCTGTCCTTCCTGGCAGCCGGTGTGGTGAACTTCTTCGTTCCCTCCGGCGGCGGCCAGTGGGCCGTGCAGGGCCCCATCATGATGCCTGCCGGCGCGGCTATGGGCATCGAGAATGGCCGCACCGCCATGGCCATTGCCTGGGGCGACCAGTGGACCAACATGATCCAGCCCTTCTGGGCCCTGCCTGCTCTGGGCATCGCCAAGCTGTCCGCCCGGGACATCATGGGCTATCTGGTCATCGTCACCCTGTTTGTGGGCGTGGTGGCCTGCCTGGGCTTCCTGGCCTGGGCCGCGTGGTTCTAAGCGCTTGCATAAAAAATTGGCTGCCTTCGGGCAGCCAATTTTTTTCAGCCTGTATTTATACAGTCTCCTGCGCCTTCCCAAAATCGCACAGGTCCCGCAGGGTGCAGCTGCCGCAGTCGGGCCTTCGGGCCATGCACACGGCCCGGCCGTGAAGCACCATCCGGTGGCAGAAATCGCTGGACTCCTCCGGCGGGATGCACCGGCGCAGCTGCCGCTCCACCTGCACCGGGTCCCGGCTGCCGTCGGTAAGGCCCAGCCGCCCGGTGATGCGGATGCAGTGGGTGTCGCAGACGTAGCCCGCCTGACCGTATACGTCGCCTAAAATCAGGTTGGCGGTCTTGCGGCCCACACCCGGCAGCCGCAGCAGGTCCTCCATGTTGTCCGGCACCCGCCCGCCGTAGTCCGACAGCAGCATTTTTGCCGCCGCTACGATGTCCCGGGCCTTGGCCCGCCAGAAGCCGCAGGAGCGGACGTATTCGCCCACCTCCTCCTGGCTGGCGGCGGCGAAGGCCTCCAGCGTGGGGAACCGGGCAAACAGCGCCGGGGTCACCTGATTTACCCGGGCATCGGTGCACTGGGCCGCCAGCCGCACGGAAAACAGCAGCTCGTAGTCGTTATCGTAATCCAGGGAGCACGCCGCGTCGGGATACAGCTCCTTCAGCCGCCCGATGATGGCGCTCACCTCTTGGGGAGACTTCATATGGCATCACCTCGCCTTCATTGTATCAGATTGCCGGGAAAAATGCAAATCGGGGGGTGCAAAGGGCGGCAGGATGTGGTATAATAGCTGTGATTTTCCCGGAAGGAGGTGCCGCTATGCGGCCATTGGCAGACGAAATACGCCCCCAGACCCTGGACCAGGTGGCGGGCCAGAAACACCTGCTGGGCCCCGGCGCCCTGCTGCGCCGTCTCATCGAGGGCGGGACCTCCGCCAACATGATCTTTTACGGGCCCTCCGGCACCGGAAAGACCACCATCGCCTCCATCATCGCCAAGCGCACGGAGAAGGCCCTGTACCACCTGAACGCCACCACCGCGTCTTTGCAGGATGTGAAGGCCATCATCGCCGATGTGGACACCATGCTGGCCCCCAACGGGGTGCTGCTGTACCTGGACGAGATCCAGTATTTCAACAAAAAGCAGCAGCAGAGCCTGCTGGAGTTCATGGAAAACGGCAAGATCACCCTGATCGCCTCTACCACGGAGAACCCGTATTTCTATGTATACAACGCCCTGCTGTCCCGCAGCACGGTGTTTGAGTTCAAGGCCCTGACGGCGGAGGAGACGCTGCCCGCCGTGGAGCGGGCCCTGGACATCGTCCGCCGCCGCAGCCCCCTGCCCCTGACCTGGGAGCCGGAGGTGCCGGGCCTCATTGCCGCCGGGTGCGGCGGCGACGTGCGCAAGGCCGTCAACGCCGTGGAGCTGCTGGACCAGGCCGCCCGGCCTGTGGACGGCGGCCTGCGCATCACCGCCCAGGACGCCCAGCAGGCGGCCCAACGCAGCGCCATGCGCTACGACCGGGAGGGGGACGAGCACTACGATCTGCTGTCCGCCCTGCAAAAGTCCGTCCGGGGCTCCGACCCCGACGCGGCGGTGTACTACCTGGGCCGCCTGCTGGAGGCCGGGGACCTGCTGTCCCCCTGCCGGCGGCTGCTGGTCATGGCCGCCGAGGATGTGGGGCTGGCCTATCCCCAGGCCATGGCCATCACCAAGGCCTGCGTGGACGCGGCCCGGGAGCTGGGTCTGCCGGAGGGGCGGCTGCCCCTGGCGGAGGCCGCCGTTCTCCTGGCCACGGCGCCCAAGTCCAACTCCGCCTACAACGCCATCAACGCCGCTATGCGCGATATCCGGAAGGGGAAGGTGGGCCAGGTGCCCCGGCACCTGCAGAACGTCCACGCCGACAGCACCGGCAGCGGCAAGGCCCCAGCCTACAAATACCCCCACGATTACCCCCACCACTATGTGGCCCAGCGGTACATGCCGGAGGCCCTGGGGGACGTGACCTATTACGAATACGGCGACAACAAGACCGAGCAGGCCGCCCGGCGGTACTGGGAGGATATCAAGAAAAATTGACCGGAAAGGCGGGCGATCCCATGGACCTGAAGCTCCACGATGTGGTCGAGCTGAAAAAGGAACACCCCTGCGGCAGCCGCCGGTGGGAGGTGCTGCGGGTGGGGATGGACATCCGCCTGCGGTGCGCCGGATGCGGCCACGAGGTGCTGGCCCCCCGGCGAAAGGTGGAAAAGAGCATCAAGCGTGTGATACCGAAGGAGGAAATCCAATGAAAAACCGCAAATGGACCCAGTATGTGGCCATGGGCGTGGCCCTGCTGATGGCCATCGTTATGCTCCTGGGCCTGATTATTCCGTATGTCGGCCTGTGAGGAGGGGCGGCTGTGAAGCACTGTATTCTGGCGAAATTCCGGCCCGAGGCCGGGGACTGGCGGGCCTATCTGCCGCAGATCCGGGAGATTTTCTCCGCCGCCGGGGACATTCCCGGCGTCCGGGGCGCAGAGGTCCTTCCCGGCTGCGTGGACCGGGACAACCGGTACCATGTGCTGATCCGGCTGGACATGGACCCGGCGGCCCTGACAGCCTATGACGCCTCCGCCATGCACCACCGGTGGAAGGATCGCTTCGGCCCCCTGCTGGAAAAGAAGGCCATTTTCGACTACGAGCCATAAGAATACCCCCGGTGCGCCGCACCGGGGGTATATTCTACCTGCCAAAAAAGCCTCGCAGAGTTCGCAGCCCGCAGGCTGCGAATAGTGTTCAATCCATTTTTCGCGGCGGCGTGTACGTCGCGAAAAATACTTTGCGCGGAGAGAGTGTGTCACGGCGGGCTTACAGCCCGGCGGGACGCGCGGGTCGGAGCGAAATCTCTTTTGTCAAAAAAGGGCGCCGCCCTTTTTTGACAAGCTGCACCGGGGGTGCTTTATTCAGACATGCTCCTGCCTGCGCTGGTGGCGGCGGCACAGGGCCCGGTAGATCAGCAGCCCCACGGCGGACACCGCCAGGGTGGCGGCAAAAACCAGCACTGCGAACTGGTAATCCTTCACGCCCAGGGCGTCGCCTCCTATGGTGGAGGTCAGCACCGACGGCAGGCGGCCCACGGTACACAGCAGCAGCCACTTGCCCCAGGACAGGTCCGTCAGCCCTGCGAAGTAGCACAGCAGGTCCTTGGGCGTGCCCGGCACCATGAATACCAGCCAGAACAGAGCGTCCCGCTTGGGGGAGCTCTGCAAAAATTTCAGCTTTTCCAGCTTCTCCCGGGGAAAGAAGATATCCACCAGCTCCCGGCCAAACCGGCGCACCAGGGCAAACACCGCCACGCTGCCCAGGAACGCTCCCAGCAGGCACAGCAGGCTCCCCCGCACCGCGCCAAAGGCGTAGCCGCCGCTGATCTCCAGAGGCTCTCCGGGGATCACAGCCACCACCACCTGTAAAAACACCATGCCCACATAGGCGGCGCAGCCCATCAGGCCGTGACCGTCCACCCACTGGCGGAACTGCTCCGGCTGAGATGCAAACCGCACCAGCGGGCGGCCCACGAACCATCCCACCACCGCCGACAGCAGCAGGAAAATGGCAATGGCGGCCCAGCCAATGAGCTTTTTCTGTTTGGCTGTGAAAACGTGCTTGTCCATAATAACCCTCGACTTGTTGATGGTATCATTATACCACGTTTTTCCCGCTGTTTTTGAACAGACCGTAAAATAATCCTTAAGCTGCCGGGGTGGAGGGAGAAGCAAACCAGGGGAGGGGCACGGCCCCTCCCCTGCCTGTTGCGGAATGCGCCTGCTCACTCCTTGGGCACTTGCTTCATGGACAGGCTGATGCGGTGCTTTTTCTCGTCGGCCTCCAGCACCACCACCCGCACCACGTCGCCCACGGATACGATCTCCGAGGGGTGGCGGATGAACCTGTTGCACACCTGGGAGATATGCACCAGGCCGTCCTGGTGGACGCCGATGTCCACGAACACGCCGAAATCCACCACGTTGCGGACGGTGCCCGTCAGCACCATGCCGGGGGCCAGGTCCTTAATATCCAGCACATCCGTTCGCAGAATGGGGGCAGGCAGCTCATCCCGGACGTCCCGGCCCGGCTTCACCAGCTCGGCCGCCACGTCCCGCAGGGTGGGCACGCCGATGTCCAGCTGACGGGCAACGCTTTCCTCCCCCAGGGCCTTGATCTTGTCCGGCAGGGCCGCCAGGCTCCCGGCGGACACGTCCGTCAGGGTATAGCCGCACAGGTCCAGGAGTCCCTGGGCCGCGGCATAGCTCTCCGGATGGACGCCGGTGTTGTCCAGCACGGACTTGCTCTCCGGCACCCGCAAAAAGCCCGCCGACTGCTGGAACGCCTTGGGCCCCAGCTTGGGGACCTTCAGCAGCTGTCGGCGGCCGGTGAAGGCGCCGTTTTCCTCCCGGTATTTCACAATATTCCTGGCAGTGGTGGCATTGAGGCCGGACACCCGGCCCAGCAGGCTGGCGGAGGCGGTGTTCACGTCCACGCCCACGGCGTTG
>ERZ506750.313-NODE-313-length-26419-cov-4.412836_pt1 | contig 26419 bp, 10 predicted proteins | sample MGYA00513186_ERZ506750 | MGnify/ENA metagenome assembly ERZ506750
CGATGTGCTGGATGTCGATTTTTTCTGCATAGCCGCTGGCATTGACGAGGACGCTGAAAAAGCGTATCTGGTAGGCAAATTCCGGCGTTTCTTCGGTCCATGACGGGTCGCTGAAGAAACTGCCATCGTCGCCGCCGATTTTCTGGGGCACAGCGCCGTTGTTATGGATGATATAGGTCAGGACCGACATGACCTGCTGATTCATCCGCATATAGGCGATGGTATTGATGAGGCCCAGGGCGCCGGCCACGATAATGAATATGGCCAGGGTGGCCAGAAGGATGAACTGGCGGCGCAGTTTTTTGATGAGGTTCATGGCTCCTCCCGAAGGGTCAGCTTGAAATCTTTTCCTTCTTCCCCGGCAATGGCCAGGTCTGAGTTGATGGCAGACAGTTTTTCTCTCAGGTAGGAAATGTAAATCCACACCACGCTTTCATCGACCCCTTCTTCTCCGCTCCAGATTTTCTGGAAGATGTAGGAGGTGGAAAGGGGTTTGCCGTTATGGAGCATGAGGAGTTTCATCAGTTTCGTTTCCTTGCCGGAAAGGCGGATGGAATTATGGGCGGAAAGTTCCTGCTCTTCCGTGTCCAGACTGGTGGAGCCGGCGGAAAGGGTGGAGGGGGTGAAGTCTTTTCCTCTTCTGGTGAGGGAACGGATACGGGCCAGCAGTTCTCCGATGGCAAAGGGTTTGGTAAGGTAATCGTCGGCACCGGCGTCCAGGCCGGTAATGCGGTCATCCACTTCGGATTTGGCGGTGAGCATGATTACCGGTGTCACATCGCCGGCTGCGCGGACTTCCTTCAAGGCGGTGATGCCGTCTTTCACGGGCATCATAATGTCAAAGACCATGCAGTCATAGTTGGTGTGGGAGGCCAGGTCCACGGCCACCGCCCCGTTTTCTGCCCAGTCCACATCGAAGCCCTGGTGTTTCATAATGGCTATCAGCACGTCGGCCATATCTTTTTCATCTTCAGCAAGCAGTATACGCATAGGTTCTCCTTTATTTTTAATGTTCCTGACGGATAAGGTTCCGGATGGTCTGCATGGACAGGTCACAGGATGCCAGTTCATCGGCGCAGCGCTTCAACTCCCGTGTAATCATTTCCGGATTTTTGATGTTTTTCTTGTACTTCATCTGGTGTTCCAGACTGGCCCAGGAATCCATGGCAATGGTGCGAAGCTGGATTTCCACGAAGAAATGGCCGGGATTGTTACCTTTCACGTCTTCCAGGGGCGCTTCCAGCCGGGCGATGAGGTGGTAGCTGCGGTAGCCGTTGGGTTTGGCGTTTTTGATGTAGTCTTTTCCCTTCACAATGGTGCAGCCGGGAAGGGAGCGAATGAAATCGATATTTTCATAAATGTCATTGAGAAAACAGCATACGATGCGGATGCCGATGGCATCGTGAATGTCATAGAGGGCGGAAGAGGGAGTTTCCGGAAGGTTTTTCCTCCGGCACTTGTCCCGCATGCTTTCTTCCGATTTGATGCGGTAAATCAGGTGTTCATAGGCTGCTTCTCCCGTTTCTTCCTTTCGTTTTTCACTGAAATCTTCAATCTGGGAAACCAGGGAGTGAAGGACTTGGGGCAGCGCGTCCTTCCAGGCGCCGTATATGGATTCGTTCATGGGAATGTCTCTTTCTTTGTATCAAACAATTTTTCTTATTATACCATGGAAAAGAGGAAGTTATACCGATTTTGCCCCATGGTCAAATTTTATAAAAATTCCGGGGCCCGGGGCGAAAGAAATGAAATGGCTCATAGAGGGGGGAGGCAGTCAGGTAAGTGTCAAGTTTTCCTCGGTAATTCATTTGACTGTCGATAATTACTATCTCCGTTTCGGCCGAAAGGGAAGATGAGATCGAGTGGTGAGAACGAGATCGAGTTGGACAGCGGCTTCGCTGCGAATACCCTCGACCTCAATCTCGATCTTCACACAACGTTTGCACTGTGCAAATAACAAGCAGCAAAACGCACCATAAGGCTTAAGACTTTAGATTAGCTCATGCTTTTGCTCCTCTGACGACAAGTTCAGTTTGGGGATGGCTTAGTCCAGTCCCTTCACGCTGACGTCTGATTCGTTGGACGAATTCTTGTAATCTACGGACACTGGGCCTTGCTGGTGTGATTTTTGTTTGTTACTGTTTCTATGCTTTCGAATAGAGGACAGCTTGATGCGGAGGCCGAGAATGCCGAAGGAGCCTGCGGCAGTTAACGGGATCATCCGTAGGAAGTACCGCAGGCTGTCAGAGCAAAGCTCAGTGCTTATATACTAGCGCTTCCCTGGCCGATAGCATGCAAAAGGACTCCGTACTTCCCTGTTTGGGGAAGCACGGAGTCCTTTACTTTGACCCTGCCGGTACTACTTTCACGCTGAGGGAGTTGATATACTCTTCGGGGTTATTGGTGACCCAATAGCTGATGATGGGGAAAAGGAATACATCTCCGTCAGGGATGAGACCGTTTTTATCCATAAAATCCTGCATTCGTTCCAGCGAATCCTGGCCATGGTGGAAATAGGCACCTTGGATATGCAGAGAAATGTACAGATCGCCGGGGCGGACATAGTTACAGGGGAGGTCAGAGCCGGGCGGTCCTGATTTTGTAACCACCGCCGAGAAATGACTGAAACGGTGGTGGAAAAAGTCATCCTCACTGATGACCCAACCTGTGGGCTTTTCCTTGCAGAAACAGTGGGAAAAGGCTTCCCGCACATGGCGGGCGCGGATGGAAATGGTTGATAGTCCACCCCGCTTATCTTTGGGAATAGGAGTCAGGAACATACGGCAGTCATGATAATTCTGGAGGAGTACCTGGTTCAGTGGCAGGGACTGGCTCCTTTCCAGTGTATTTCGATAGGTATCGAGGGAATGGATCAGGCGCCGGGCCTGGTCAATCTGTTGGAGACATTCTTCTTTTCGGCGGTCCAGAATCCTGAGAATGTTGTCTCGGGACCGGTTCTCCAAAAATTTATGGATGTCCGGCACAGAAATATCCATCTTTCGAAGGAACAGAATAATTTCCAGTGTAAGGTATTGGGGCGTGGAATAGTAACGGTACCCATTTTCCGCTACAAATTCCGGCTTTAGTATTCCCATTTTATCATAGTATAGCATCGTCTGCTTTGGAATGTTGAAAAGCCGGGCCAGTTCGCCGGCAGTATAGTACTTCTTCTCTTTCATATTTATAATTCCCATATTATAACATGAAAAACATGTATTTTCATATAATTACATAGCCATTATATCATAATTTATTAATTTAATAAAATGTAAATCACATAATTAATTTATTATATAATAATAAATTGCTAAATATTTACTTTCGATAAACTGTTGAGACCGGATTGGCAGATAAAATCGAAGGAAAATATACTGTCCGGTTTATAAAATCGGGCATACCATTATGGACAGGGGAAGGGAAAGAATAAACACGCTTAGATTTCTATAGATTTTTTAAATTGCACTTTTATCATATGTCATGATTTGAACGCATGCTTGACCGTATGATAATCATACGGTTTACAATAAACCCCGTCAGATGAATACGGAGACGGAAGTCGATAGACCAGGTGGGGAATGCGGTGGTAATCCGCAGCTGTCCTGCAGCCGTATGGTGAGTAAACCTGCTGTAAGTCTCCCACAGAGGAGCAGGATTACAGGGAACTAAGCCGGAGTGCCACCCGTTTCTAAGATCCCCAGAGGATTATGTCCTTTACAATCTGCGTGGCACAGATGGGATAAAGAAAAGAAATCAGTAAAACCGAACACATCACTCCATTCGGATACCAATACCTGGTTTCTGCCCTGTTAAGGGGGGAATTCTTTATAGCTTCTGCTTTTTTTATGGCTTGGAATAGTCTCCGTATTTATTCTCAGACTGCGCCGTCTGCCAGAGGCAGGATCGACTGATACTTTATAAGGAGGAACAGGTTATGAATGGATTGAAGAAATTACTTGTTTCAGGCGTTTTTGCTGCGGGAATCCTTATGGCTCCCGGCATGGCAATGGCCGCAGGAAATGGGTATGTGGATTATAATGCGGTAATTGCAGCTACGCCGGCTTTCAGTCAGGCCCAGAAGGAACTGGTCACTGCCCAGCAGACACTGCAGCAGCAGTTCAATAACCAATCTAAAGAAATGAATGATAAACAGAAAAAGGAACTGGCCTTGAAGCTGGATAAACAGCTACAGGCAAAGCAGCAGGAAATCCAGAAGAATGAAATCGTTCCGGCAGTCAATAAAATCCGCGCAGCCATTGAAGCAGCAGCCAGAAAAAACGGTATTGATTTCGTAGTTCAGGAAAGCGCATGGCTTTATGGCGGTAAAGATCTGACCCAGGAAGTCATTAACCAGATGAAATAAAAAGACCCGATACGTAATTCATTTCAAGCCGTAAGGCTGGAAAAATAATAAAAATAAAGGAGCAGTTATCATGGCAAAAACAGAAACAAAGGCAGCAGACATGGAATCCGTAGCACAGAAGAAAGATAAAGCCTTCCAGGAATACCTGGATACCAATAAGATTTCCGGCTTCGGAAAACAGTATGCCGGAGAAAAAGGGGAAGTTGTTATTTACAGAAGCAACCTCCAGATCAAGGATGCCACCATCCCCTTCATGATTCTCCTGGACAACAGCGTGTATACACTCCTCCAGTTCCAGGTGGCCGCAGGTGCTGTAAAGCCGGAAAAGAAAGAAAAGCTGTCCGCTTACTTCAATGATCTGAATAACCAGTACCGCATGCTGAAATTCACCGCCGATGCTGCGGGCAATGTGCTCCTGTCCGTATCTATTCCTGCCGGCGCTCCCCATTTCGAACCGGCCCTCGTCATTGCCATCCTGAACGAAGTAGAAAAACTGCTGAACGGTGAGTATGACAAGCTTATGGAAGAAATTAGAAAATAAAAGATAGCTAAACTTTTATGCAGTTGAATTTCTCATACAAAAAAGCACTCTATACGACAGGGTATTGAGTGCTTTTTGTGTTGATAATTTTAAATTTATTAATGCTATGTAAATGCTTATATAGCAAATACTATAAATATTTGTTGGAAAGCAAGAAATGAAATTTTGTTTTTGAACTATAGCCGTTGACTGTATGACAATCATTCGGTTTATAATTAGGAAGATAAAAATAATATTAAAATTATTAGTAGGAACAGAAGTCGTAAGACTGAGTGTGGGGAATATGGTGAGAATCCGTAGCTGTCCTGCAACCGTATGGGAAGTGGTCATATTGTAAGCCTTTCTCGAAGGAGTATGACCGTGATGAACTAAGCCGGAGTGCCGCCTGTTTCTGGAATCCTGGTAAACCTGCATGGTATGGGTGGGATAGAGATAGCAGGCCACAGAGGAAAGAAAATTTTTCGTGTGGTCGTGCTGTATTATCATGCTGTATTTCACGATAGAAATTACAGCTTTGATGAAAATATCCCAAACGATGCAGCAGGTTTAGCAGGTTTTTATATTGTCAGATTTATTCACTTTTTAGTAATGAATTATATGAATTTCACCGATGAGCTGCAGGTTTGTTCCTGCATGGTGGAGAGATGCCGCAAGCAAAAGGGGATTTGTTATGGAGAAAATCAAAAGACTGAACAAAAAGGAAAAAGTGATTTTGCTCTGCCTTCTGGCGGGTCTGTCAGCAGCTGCGTATCCATATTCTTCATATGCAGCAGAAAGTATGCCACCTTCGGGAAGCATGGAGTTTACGCTTCCCGGAGTGACCGTAGAAGCTAAGAGACCGGAATGGGAAGATAAACTTTCCCCTGGCACTGTAACGGTTATTAAGCCGGAAGACTATAAAGGCGAACAGAAAACCCTTCCTGACCTGTTGAAAGAGGTCCCTGGCGTTCATGTACGAGAGGTCAATGGTAAAGGTCAGTATACTACGGTTACGGTTCGTGGATCCACGGCAGCCCAGGTCGGCGTATTCGTAGATGGAGTTATGACGAATCTTGGCGGCGATTCTGCCGTCGATATTTCTACGATTCCTGTGAAAAATGTAGAGCGCATTGAAGTTTATCGCGGGTATATTCCCGCCCGTTTCGGTGGTACATTCATCGGCGGCGTCATTAATGTAGTGACCAAAAAACCAAAGAAAGTAGGAGCCAGTGCAGAAATTGGCAAGACTTCCCTGGGCGGGGACAGTATTTCTGCAGAAGTAACAGCGCCCCTTGGCAGCGGCAGCCTTCTTATTGGGGCCAATTATGAGGATAGCGATGGTGATTTCCGCTATAAGAACTATGCAGCGCCCCGGACTATATCTAAATGGGAGCAGAATGTAGCATCGGCGTCTGCAGCGTTGGATTTGTACCAGTACAATGCTGCTAATATTGACATTATTGTGGATAACAAACGTGCATCCCTGACGGAAAGCCAGATTCAGAATTTCAAAAGCAATCCTGATGCATGGAAAGCTTATTACTCTAATACGGACAGTACAAATCCTTCAGATAGCCTGAAGGCCAATATTATTAACACAAAAGAAGAATCCCAGATGCAATCACTGGAAAAGCCTTCCAGCGTCAATGATCTCTCTCCTGTATACGACCAGATCCTGAATGAACATGAGAGCGATTACAAATCTATATATAAAAGTATTTTCGGACAGGCATCTAATCCAACCAATGAGGAATTAAAGAGTCTGGTTTACAAGGACTGGAAAGGAGAATTAACTGGCGTTGGCGGTGTTATAACGAAGGGAATTCCGGATCCTGACTTCCCGGACGATGTGGACAATTCCCATTACGTGGAAGGATATAAGCAGAAAGTGCTGGATGAATATAAAAAAGATGTTCTTTCCGGAGATGCTGAGAAGTTTGCGGAAGACTACCTGAATACCATTTCTCTGGATCCGGACAAAGATCCCCAGTATGCAGCAAAGAAAAAGCTGCTGGACTATTACAAACACCGTCTGAAATACGCGAAAGACAATACGAGGCATCGGAAATATAACGATTATAAAAATACCAGCTTTCTGGCGAAGTGGCAGAACGACAACTGGATGGTAAAACTTTCGCGTAATACCATTGACCGCCATCTGCCTGATACCACCTGGGGTGACAGCGCCAATGATGCCATGGAAAGTATGCTCACCGATATAGATGATATTTACTATGCCGAAAGCCGGCACCAGAAAATTACCAATACCGAAGAACTGGTAGAAAACCGCCACCAGAATGGCAATCTGGAATGGGGATGGCGGGCTGATTACCTGGATTCCAATAAGAGGTACAAGACCCAGAAGAAACTATTCTGGACACCGGACATCGGATCCACAAACCGGAATTTCCGCTGGAATAATACGCCCCTTCGGGAATGGAGCCAGTATAAGTCAAATAAATACAATATCCAGCTGGATGGCAGTTATAAGCTGAGTGAACGGCAGATGCTTGACTTCCAGACCAACTACTCCCATGAAAGGCTAAAAGTCGACGGTTCCCTGATGCACCAGGTCCTTACGGGCTCTATTGGGAACCTCCTTGGATGCATGAGAAACCGATATGACCAGAACATCTTTAATTTTCAGCTCCAGGACAGCATTACTCTGGACAAATCGGGGTCTCTGGTGCTTACACCGGCTATTCGCTACAACCAGTCAGAAATCATCGGCTATAGCGATGGCAGTCGCTTTACGGAAGATTCAAAGACCCATTTCCACTGGATTCATCCTAAAGACAGCCAGACCAATGGCAAATGGACCTGGCAGCTGGCATTAAAGAAACGATTCAATGACCATTTTACCCTGAGAACTACAGGAGGTACCTATTACCGTCTGTTGAACATGTATGAAATTGCCGGCGATGGTGCCGGCATTCTTCCAGCACCCCGGGATGACAGTGTTTCCGTATTTCCGCTTCCGGAAGAAGGCAAGCAGTTCGACTTCAGTTTCCTCTTCAATGGCAAGATCTTGGGCGCCGATAATAACACTACCATTACCTATTTCTGGAGAAATTCAGACAACATGCTCCAGCTTTTCCGGGCCGGTCTTGATTACTGGTCCTACTACAATGATAACCGGGGTAAAGCCCATGGCTGGGAATTCCAGACTAACTTCCAATGGAAGAAATTTGACCTGGATATTAAAGCCACCCAGACCCTTATGCACGTGCAGCGGAGAAACTCAACCGTAGGGTACGGATATCAGGACATTCACCCCACATTCCAGCCGGAATGGGAGTCCAATGTACGGTTTACGTACCATCCGAATACCAAGTGGAGCTTCTTCACAGAGATGCATTATACCGATTCTTATTTTACCCATTATGGAACCGATGAAAGAGGTGCCCTTGAAAATTATCTGGCTGGCAAACCGGTTTCCGGACTCACCGTTTACAATGCAGGTATTAAATGGCAGCCGAAGAAATCAATGCAGTTTGCCGTAGGGTGCAACGATATTTTCGACAAAGGACCGAAGCAGAAAGTGCGAAGCGATACCTATGGTTATGATTCCGGTTACATCAGTGCCGATTTCCCCCTTCAGGGCAGGACTTATTATGCAACCTTTAAATATATCTTCTAAAAGAAAGGATAGGTGCAATAAATGAAATTGGGTCGTAAATCAGTTGGAAGGAAAAGCTGTCTCATGCTGGCAGCCCTTGTGACCGGTTCACTCCTCGGAATGCAGCAGGTTTCTGCAGATTCCGTCCTGGCCGTTACCGTTCCTTCCGATTATGCAAACAGCCAGATGGGAACGATTACCGGATCCAAGGTGACCACCAGGGTAAATGCCACTGCCAATAGGGCAGTCCTGAGTGATCTGAACAGGGACCCGGCAGCTTACCCTACTTATAGTAATGGGGAAGCCGGCTTCCTTCTCCGACAGTATACTTACAGTACCACCGACATTAAAGGGTCTTCTGTTTATACAATTGATGAAAATGGCAACCTGAAACTGGTAGCAACCGGGACTACGTCCAATGTTCCCAATGCCCATGCTTCCTCAGGTGATGGAAAATTCATCTATGCCACCGGCTATGATTTGGGTAAAGTTGGGGTTTACACTGTTGACAGCAAAGGAAACCTGGTGGAATTAAACCAGGATAATCCCAAGGACCCTTCGGTTGTTAAAAATGGGACCAGTCTGTTAAACGATATCAAGACCTATGCCCCAAAATCAGCAGGCGGATTCAATGATAAAACCGCTGTTCATGGCGAAGGCATTCTGGCCGTAGGGGATAATTTGTATGTCCTTGCCAGTGTGAATCTGGATGGCAGTTATGCTTCATACCTCGATGGTTATCTCATGCATTACAAGGTGGATGATAAAGGAAAACTCCAGTTCAAGAGCTATGACCGGATTGGGAAAAATACAGATAGCGGTCGCATTAACCGATACAACGATTACCTCTTTGTATCTGCCATCGGCGGCATGCAGAATTATGGATTCCCAAACAATTCCGAGTCCAGCCATGCCACTATCAGCGCCGTCCCGGTCTATTCAGACGGTTCCCTGTCATTTAACACAGGCAATGAAGAATACCTGGATGGCAGCCACACGGAAGTGGTAATTCCGGATAATGTAAAATATGTGGATAAAGACAAAGATGCCAATGGCATCGGCGGCACCGATTTTCATGATATGGCTGTCATGCCCGATGGTACCGCTTACATTCTTGGGTATGTGCTCTATGGGACAGGTGAAGGCTTTAATGGCCATGTATACCAGACCACCGTATCCAATCTCCTCTCCAGGAATCCGGAAGCTTGGACGGAAATCAAGTCCGGTGAATCCAGTGGTTGGTTCGGAAAGCTCTATGCCGATTATTATACGAAACGGTTGTGGCTTGAATACGGCAATGACCTGGAAGTGTACATGGATGGGTCCAGTACGCCGGATTACAAATGGGCAGCAAAAGACTTCTCCACCAATGAAAACTATTACCAGTTCAACTCTGTAGCCGTACTGGGGTCTGATAAAGTGACCGGCAATACAGCATCCCTGTACAAATCGAAACCTATGGGCATGGGCACCTACACCGCCGATAGTGCAGATACATCGGCAAATGAAGATGCGGCATCCCATAAAGCGACCTACTCTAACAAAATTACCGGCACTGCCTCCGATGCATCGGGAGATTACAAAGGAGCCACCACCGATGGCAGCACCTATACCTTTGGCAAAGGTACGGTTATCGGCCTTGGTCTGGAAAAGTTGGGAGACCAGACTACAAACGTACTGGCTGACATAGATGCCCACGCAGGAAACAATGTGACTATCAATGCCGGGAATAATATCCTGCAGCTCTATGCCCTGAACTACATAGGAAATCCAACCGGTATTTATGCCGGAAATGGTAAGGATGTGGATATTACCGCCAGGAAAGTCAATGTAATTACCGAAAACTATCCCAAAGGTAATTCCATTACTAATGCCGTTTGGAATGACCCGGCAAAGAATGAATCCAGTGCCATCAATATCCATGGGGACCTGAATATCAGCATGACCGGTGGCATTGGTGGCAATGGGATTGCCATTGCAAAGACTACACGCTGGGGTGAAGCCAGCTATGCATCCACCGGCGTTTCTTCTGTTACCGTAGACGGCAATGTGAAAATTGCAGGGAGAACCTATGCCGACTGGGGCATTCCTCTGAACAGTGAGAATGTGTACTCCCGCTTTAACAATGCCGGTATCCTGACTTCTGTAGAAAACAGTAAAGTCAACGTGAAGGGAAATGTAGATTTTTCAGTATACGGTAACGGCGTTACCACGAATGCCATCGGCAGCAGCGTCACTGTGGGTGGCGGGAAGATTGTAGTGCCGAAATCCATGGGCTATGGATATTACACATTAGGTGCATACCAGGGGACCATCAATATGAACAGCGATGGCAGCACTGCCGGTACCTCCGATGTCATGCTTGACGGTGATATCTTCGCCCTCTCCACGGGCACCGTAAACGTTGGACTTACCACATCTTCCTCTTACTTGAACGGCATCATCGATAATGGCGGTACCGCGTCCCTGTGGCTGCAGAATGGGGCCCAGTGGACCAATACAGCCCAGAATATGAGATATGCCAAGGATAATGAAGACGTGGGCGCCGGAGAAAAGAGCCATGTCACCTACCTCCATGGCGGAAGCAGTGAAAGCGCCGCCGGTATTATCAACCAGCGGTCCGAAAGCAAGCTCCTGACTATTGATAATTATTCCGGCTATACCACGGCTCTCTTCTCCCACGATTCGTCCAACCCGGCCACCATACTTGGCGGTGACATAGTGATTAGGAAAGCTGATGCCGGAAGCCATATCAGCCTCATTACCGACTACAGTGATTCCATGAGCGACAGCGCTGTGCAGGACAAAGTGCTGAATGCCCTGGCCGGGAAATTGAGCTATAGCGAATACGTATCGGGAATCAAAAACCTGTCCGGCACCGTGTCCATTGCCGAAGGACTCACTGCTTCTTCAGTACTGAAAAAATCCGGAACCATTGCCTTCAACAGCGCCGGTATCGGTACCTATGGGGCAAACATTGAGCCCACCATTCCCGACAACCAGTCTAAAGCCTCCTTCTACACCGCTATTACCGGTGATAAGGCTACCAATACGGAATACATTTATGGAGGTGTCCTGAAGGATGATGGAATTTACCACTTCACCATGGACAGCTCCACTGTGGCACCGGATAGCGGGGCTGCGCTGGTGACGTCTAAAGATGTTACCGTAGATGCTTCCGATAAAGAATTTACACTCACAGGCAAGGAAACCGGTGCCTCTGTGACAGCAGGGAAGACTGCTTCTATCACAGCCGGTACCATCAATATCAATGGTACCGATACCGGTATTTCCACTGCCGGTGCCACGGTGCTGAAGGGCACTGCCAACATCAAAGCGTCTAATGCCGATGGAACGGCTATCGAAGTCCTTGACGGCGGCAGCATCACCATGGACAAAGGTACAGTAACTGGAAACGTTTCCGTGGGAAAGGGAACGGCTCTTTTCAACGAAAGTAAATCTCAGGTACCTATGACGATTAAAGGAAATGTTACCACAGCCTCCGGTGGCAGCACCTCCATGAATCTCATTGGATCCGATGCCTCACTCTCGGGGAATATCGATGCTGAAGGTACTGTATCTCTCAATATGGATAATGGAGCCCGATGGACCGGCAACGCTTCCGGCAATGGATTGAGTCTGAACCTCCATAATGCCACATGGATCAGCAGTGGCAGCAGCACAGTAAAGAACCTCACTTCGAAGGGCGGAGTTATCCAGAGCGGTAACCTGACTATTGATAAATTAAGTGGTAATGCCACCTTCCTCTTCAGCCACTCCATTGATAAGGCAAATAAGAAAATTACCTTCGGAGATGGCACGGTGACGGTAAAGTCTGCGGATACAGGAAGCTTCATTACCATGCTCACCGATAATTTCGGCTTTGATACCGCTGACAGTAAACTGACTGCCTCTGATATTGCATCGCTGAAAGAGGACACCCTGAAGCAGCTGGCCCAGAAACTCTGGTATACTGCTTCCACTACAGGAGAAACAAATCTGAACGGCAACGTGGTTATTGCAGAAGGGCTCACCGCTTCTTCCGCGGCACTGCAAGCAGGACGCATTGAGTTCGATGCCAATGGCCAGGGACAGTACAACGGAAATCCGGCTATCATACTGGGCGAAATTGTAGACATGCGGGGAAAGCCGGATATTGAACCGGAAACCAAGAATGAACTGGCAAAGACTTATATCTATGGTTACGACAAGACCACCGGTACCGTGGATGGCGGCAAGATTACGCTGCCAAAACTCCCCGGAAATATCAATATCCGAATCCAGCTCGATGCAGCGGATGTGGACCTGAGCGACCACAGCAATGTGGAAAAGGCAATGGCCGGCGTCCTTGAAAAACTGGATAACGAAGGAAAGAATACGATTCATATAACCATCGACATTACCGACGGGCTGGATTCCAAAGCAGAAGTGCTTCGGGAATACAACGGCTCCTACAGCGATGTCACCGGTACCATAGGTGTAGGGAAAGCCATCAATCCCTATTCCATTACGAAAGCAGTCTATACCCAGACCATCACCGGCGATAAGGACAAGGATAAAGCCTATACTTACAATCCCGGCGGCCAGATTGAGACAGGAAGAAACTTCCTCCTTCGCCAGACCTGGACCGAGAAAAATGATGACGGCATCTATGCCGGTATCCGTCCGGCACAAAGCGTGACCCTGAACGGGTACTATCGGAATGACGGCGAGCCCATCAGAATCACGGAAGATACATCAGCCCTGGATACGGGAGCGGCCTATGGCATCTACAATGTAAAGCCCGCTGTCATTACCGTGGAAAACCACCGCGCCGGGAATATGTCCATTACCCTGAAAACATCGGAAAAGCAGACGGGCTCCGGCATCTACAGTGCCGTGGACAGCGGCACAGCAACCCTGAATCTGGGAGAGACCCCTGGAAAGTGGTATAGCGATAATCATGCACTGACCATTACTGCTGACCGAGGAGAAGGTATTACCGCCGGTAAGAACAGTACCGTAAACGTATACTACGGCAGGCTTACCGTGAATGCCGGCTCCCATGGCCTCCATGCCCTCGATGGAGGTGTCATCAATACCTACACCTATGGTTACACCGGAAATGGAGCCGCTGCCTATGCAGAAAAGGGCGGCCAGATCAATCTCAAGAACTGGACCACCCAGCAGTATTTTGCTGCTCCCTACCAGAACCTCACCGGCGACCTGAAGACCGATGACACCGGCGTTATCAATTACAACCTCACCGGCGCCTATGCAGCCACAGCCACAACGTTCCCCACACTCACCACCTGGACCGGAAATGCCGATGGCAACGTGAATATTACCATGGACGGCGGAAGCACCTGGAACGGCATCTCCCTCAATAACAAAGCATCCCTGTCCCTGGCAAAGGAAAGCATCTGGAATATCCCGGACACCGCCTCCGCCGACACGGCCCTGGGCACACTGAAAGGCAGCACCGGCAAAGATAAGTCGGGCTTCATCTTCATGGGAGCCAGCGGAAAGAATGTGACTGTGGACAAATACAGCGGCTACACCACCCTTTTCTATGATCATGACAGCGCAAATCCCACCTCCATCACCGGAGGTACCTTCACCGTGAAGGCAGCGGATGCAGGCTCCTTCATCCGCATGGTCACTGACAGCGAAGGGCTCAATACCTCTTCCACCGCCGGTGCCGACATGAACCTGGTCAGCAAGACCCTGAATGCCCTGGCAGGGAAACTGTACTACAGCGCCTACGCAGGGGGAGAGAAGAACCTTACGGGGTCCGTAGAAATTGCAGAAGGCCTGACCTCTAAATCCGCCACACTGAAGCTGGGAGATATCAGCTTCAAAGAGGGAAATGGCCAGGGCTATTATAAGTACACCCCGGAATCGGAAAAGACCTATGACACCACCATCACCGTGCCCCTGGATGTGCGGAATGGAAAGTACGATGAATATACAACGGAAGAGAAAACTTCCAATGGTCGGAATTTCTACTTCGACGACAATACCCTCATCAAAGTGGACGATGCCAGTGCCATCAACATTGGTAATGATACGATAACCACCGCCGTGTACCTGCCTTCCGGTAAGAGCGTCAGCATCGAAGATGATGGAACAGGGAGCGACCTGGATCTCCGGGTCTCCGGCAAAGGCAGAACCGCAGGAATTTATGCAAGCAGCCATAAAAATACGGCATCCTTCACTTCCGGGGGCAATATGGGCATTGATGTGTCGTCCAGCGGCACGGAAGCGGCGGGCATAGAGCTGCAGAATGGCTCTATTTCCAGGAGCAATGGAGGCCTGCGAATCAGCGCTTCCAATACGGGCAGCGGGGATGCCTATGGCATTTATATAAAAAAAGGAACCTTTACAGCCAACTCTGCGGTCACCATGGAAAAGGAAGGCAGTGCCTGGGGCGTGGAAGCCGATAGCGGTAAGGCCTATGGCCTCTATGCTGACGGCAACAGCGGGAATACCAGATTTGACAGCCTTTCCATGAAAGTGAAGGGAACCGGCATTTACACGGGCTACGACAACGATGATGATTACACCATTACCGTGAATAAAGGAGTATCCATCACCACTCCCAACGACGGGTCCACAGATACCATGGCCATTAATATGTACAGCGGCACCTTGAACATGACCGGCGCCGGAGACAAGACCATTCTCGGCAATATGCACGCCGCCAATATGGGCACCATCCATCTGGACCTCAATACCGCAGGCTCCACGTTCACCGGCACCGCCAATGGCGAAGATGGTGGCACCATTGACCTGTCCCTTTCCAATGGGGCCCTTTGGGAAAACCGGTCCGTCGGTAAGAAAGAAAGCGGTTCTGAGCTGGCATCCTTCACCGGTGCCTCCTCCGGCAGCACGGCCGGCGTGATTTACCAGAAAGACACGGATCCCCTCACCATCGATTCCTACAGCGGCCATGCGGTGGTGGTCTATGACCATACCGGCGATGGCACGGCGTCTTCTGACTACAGCGCAGGAAACCTCATCATCACCAGGGCTGCTGCCGATTCCGCCATTACCCTTTCCACCGACAGCACCGGCATCGATACCACGGATACCGCAAAGACCACCTCCGCCCTGAATGCGCTGGCAGGGAAACTGTACTACAGCGCCTATGCTTCCGGCGAGCGGAACCTTACCGGCACCGTACAGATTGCCGAAGGCCTCACGACCCCCGGCGCCGCGCTGAAGACAGGGAAGATTACCTTTGCTGATGCCGATGGGAAAGGATCCTATACATCCACCTCCACCGGTACTGCGAAGGCCCTGCGCCGTATGAGCCTCATGGCTAAGGCCACCGGTACCACTGCCGCTCCTGCAGTATCCACCAGCACCGCCAAAGCCGGTACCGACAGCGATACCAACACCATCCATATCATAGTGGCCGGAGACGGTAAGGACAGCAGCACATCTTCCGGATCTGCGGTGGAAGAAGCCATCCGGAAGGCCCTGGAAAACAGCACTATCGTCTATGGCTCGAAAGAAACGGCCATGGTCCGGGGCGCCAAGAGTGCCATGGCCACATCCATGCTCTCCTGGAGAAGCCACATGACCGACATGATGACCCGCATGGGCAGCCTCCGCATGGGTGCAGACAGCGGTCTGTGGGCGAGGACCTATGGCGGCAAAGCCAGATACGATGCCCATAATACGGACAGCTCCGAAAGCTTCTGGGGTGCCCAGATCGGTGCAGACCGGAAACTGGGAAGCGGCTGGTTCGTAGGCGGCGCCCTTGACTATGGCAAGGGTAGCGCCTCCTATGAAATGAACGGCCGTGGCACGCCAAAGGTACACCTCTTCTCCCTCTATGCTTCCAAACTCTTTGACAACGGAGCTTATCTGGATATCGAAGGCAAAGCAGGACGGGTGGAAAACAGGTACCACGTCTACAACGATCTCGGCCATCGCCTGGATGGCGACTATGGAAGCAATGGATACGGTCTTTCCCTGGAATACGGGAAACGGTTCGGCAGTGAAGCAAACTACATTGAACCATCGGCCCGCATCTCCTGGGGTCACCTGGACAGCGCCGATTACAACGGCAAGAGCGACTTCGACGGCGGGAAGTCCATGCATATCCACCAGGACGGCATGGATACCCTCGTCGGCCGCCTGGGCATCAGCCTTGGCCGGCGGACAGAACGGACAGACTACTACTTGAAGGCAGGCCTCTTCCATGAATTCAAGGGAGACACCACCTCCACCTTCAGCGCTGCTAACGAACCCACCACCTCTGTGGACCAGAATTTCAAAGATACCTGGGCAGAACTCACCCTGGGCGGCACCTGGCAGGTAGGCAAAGCCACCTATATCTACGCCGACTTCACCCGCTCCTTCGGCGGCGACTACGAAATGCAGTGGAAAGCCAACGCAGGCATAAGATACCGGTTCTGATAGTAGAACCCCTTGGCTCTCCCCTCGGGGGAGCTGTCGCCGGAGGCGACTGAGGGGGTGCATCTACCCGCAAAGCGGCGGAATCCATATTTTCAAATCCATCATTTACGGTAGTAAGGTGCCTATGGCAACTTTAATCAGGGCTCTGCCGGTTCCATGAGGAACCGGCTCCCTGCATACATCTTTTATTCACATTTGGTAAGGAGGAGTTTTGTAATGAGCACAAAGACATACTTCAGTATAGGAAAGAAGGGAAAGCTGGCAATGGCCATCCTGGCCACCCTGTCAGCGGGATTCTTCTTCCCTTCCCTGGCCCGGGCCAGTACGTCATCCACGGACCCCATTACCGGAGACATCAAACTGACCGATGATTATTCGGTAAATCTGTCTACCGGTACCGGTAACTACGCCGATGGAGAGGGATATTCTACTATACTTACCCCAAAAGACGATGCTACTATAAACATTGATATGAACGGTCATAATTTGAACCTGACCGCTTCATCATCTTCTCTTGATGCCTATGGTGCTACCATTACCCAGGGAGGAATCTGGAACGTCACAAATGGTAAGGGCAAGACGATCACCATTAGTACAGTAGGTAAGGATAATGCCAATGGCATTAATATGCTGGGCACTTCTATAGATGTCGATGCCAATTTGCATATTGTGAAGGCTGCAGGCACAAATGAAGCATTCGGTATTTTAGCTGATATGGGCAGTAAAAGCGTGTTCAAAGGTGATGTAACAATTGAGAATGTCGCATTGGAACCTGATCTGTACGATGGTACTTACACTTCTGGAATCGCTCTGTTAACTTCTGCCGGTCATGACACTTCGGTAACAGTGCAGGGGAAAACTACCATCAAAAACAGCGGGGATGCTGTGCAAGTTAATGGTACAGGTGCAGTTCTCACTTTAGGAGCTGCCTCTTTATCCATAAATGATAATAGCGTTACTACCGATAAAAAATATAAATATCATGCGGTAACAAATAAGTTTGGAACTGTATATATAAATGTTGCCAGAGATGGTGTCACTACTGGTACTACTAATATCTATGGTGATATTTTCAGTGGGTCAACTACTAAAACATACCTGGCTCTTACCGATGCAGATTCTACCTGGGTCGGATCCAGTGATGCCAACTGGGGGAAGGATAACGTCTGGCATGGCACCTACCTTACCCTGCAGAATGGTGCCACCTTTACCAATAAATCCCTGAGCAAGGATTCCACTCATGGATTAAGAAAAAATTGGTCCGGCAGCTTCCTGAATGAGCTTACCGGCGGCACCAGTGCCGATAAAGCGGGCAATATTGTCATGGAAAATGCAGGCACTGATCCCCTCCGCATCCAGAAGATCAGTGGCAATACCAATATTTTCTACAGCCATGAAGACAGCACGCCCGCTGTATTCTCCAACGGGAATGTCCTCATCGATGAAGCGTCCAAGGGCGCCAATATCCGGGTTATCACAGCCTCCAATGGCATTACCACCAACAATATCACACAGGTCAAGAGCGTGCTCTCTGCCCTGGCGGAAAAGATTTACTACGCTGCGACAAATGATACCATCGGTGACGATGGCAAGACCGGCAACCTTTCCGGTACCGTAGAAATTGCAGAAGGCCTGACCTCCAGCAGCCAGTCCCTGAAATCCACGGACCTCCTCTTCAATAAAGAGGCAGATACTTCGGTACACTACAATGAAGCACATAAACGGTACGAACCCTCCTATCACAAGGGCTATGCCAACTATGAGGAAAGTACGAAGCAGCAGAATGAGTATACGATTCCTATCACCGGGGACTCTACAGCCGATGCTTTGTATGGCACTACCGGCGTCACCTCAGACTATAAGAACTACACTTTCTCCAATAACACAGGAAAAGTGTCCATTGACAGCGGCAGCACGCCGGCTGTTAACGTAAAAAATAAGAATGTAACTGTCGATGCTTCCGCCCTTGACCAGATCAATCTGGACAGCGGCATTTACGTGTCCGGGGATAAAGGTAAAAATGTACCTGCTTCCAACGCTTCGGTGACAATCAATGGCAAAAAAATCCAGGTTCACCATACAGGAAGCAACGCAGTCCATGCTTATGCCGGAGGCACACTGGCATTAGATGGCACCGGTGACCTCAGTGCAGACTCGGACACCGTGAATGCGGAGGGAACCATTTTCTACACGCAGGGATCATTCCCGAACAGAGTCAATAAAGCTTCTATTACCCTGAATGGAGGGTCTATCACTGCTACTGCAGGAAATGCCCTGAGTGCCACCGGAAGTACGATTCGTATCAATGAAGACAGCAAGGGACAGACCCTTTCCAACGATGTCACCATTAAAGGGGATATCAGGGAATCTGGTTTGACAGTAACCTCGGGCACCACCGGATCTGCAGTAGACATTGCACTGACCACGGCGCCATCCTCCTGGACAGGGGTATCTGTACTGGATTCTTCTTCTACCCTGAATCTCCTGCTTCAGAATGGCGGTACCTGGACAAACGAAAAAAACAGTGGTACAGACAGTTCATTTACAGGTAGCCGCATTACAACTCTCACCGGTGGATCGGCTGGTAAGGCAGGCATTATTTTCCAGAATGATACAAATCCCATTACCGTGGATAGCTATAGTGGAAACAGCACGGTGATTTACAAGCATGACGCGTCCGATCCTACCAGCATCACCGGAGGGACCTTCACCATCACGAAGGCGGACAAGGACTCCGCCATCACCCTGCTGACAGACAACAGCGGCATCGACATGAAGGGCACCACTGCCGAAGCGAAGAACAAGGTCAGTGAAGTGCTGAATAAACTGGCGCAGAAACTGTTCTACACAGGATACACAGACGGGAACCTGAAAGGCACCGTTGAAATCGCGGACGGTCTCACCGCATCCTCCGCATCCCTGAAGACCGGGGATATTTCCTACTCCACCGCCACCACCGGCACGAAGACAGAAGGCCAGGGCTACTACGCCTACACCCCGGCTGAAGATATTCCTACTGACCAGACCACCACAGAATTCAGCCAGCAGATTACCGGCGATGAGACAAAAGATGCTGCTTACATCAAGGCAGGAGTCTTGAAGAAAGGAACCAGTCCTGCTCTCTATAAGTTCACCAAGGACAGCACTATCACCCTGGCTGCCGATGGGACCATTGAAGACAGTGAAAAAAACAATGGCATTATCCGGTTGGATGGGAAAAATGCAAATATTGATGCCACCGGCCATACGGTGAAACTGGTGGTTCCCAGCTCCACCTCTGTCGGTCAGACTCCGGCAGGAATTATTATATCCGGAAACGGTAAACTTGACTTCAAGGGTAATGCCGACATTTCTGTCAACGGTGACTCTAGAGCCGTGGGTGTCCGGATTCCTGGCGCAAATTGGATGGATTTTTCCGATCCAAACGTAGTCCATGGCGGTACTGCGACCTTTGAAAATGGCCTGACTGTCAAAACGAGTGCTGGGTCAGGATATCAGCCCTATGAAATGGAAGATAACCAGATGGGGCTCTATGTGGGATATAAGAATTCTTCCATCACCGCTAAGGGTACTACAGACATTGATGTAACCTCTACGAATGATGCTAATGCCTATGGTGTGGCTGTAGCTGATGGAGAAGTCACGAAGGCGGGAATCAAAGACAGCGCCGCCATCAACCTTACCGGTGACACCACCATCAAGCTCCACACATCTCACAATGCCTATGCACTCTATGCAAAGGGCGGCCGGATCAACGTTAACTATGACGGTACCGGTACCGGAACGGCTAAAGTCAATATTGGCGGCGACCTCTATGCAGCGGCGGAAACAACCGATGTATCTTCCGCTCTGCCTGCTAACACCTACGGCGAAATCAATCTGGCCCTCACCAACACAGGCTCTTCCTGGACAGGTGTAGTAGAAAACGATTCCGGTAAACATGGGAATGTGAACCTCTGGCTCACTGATGGCGCAACATGGACCAATAAGGCCAGCGGGCAGTTGAATTCTGATAGTCAGTCTGCAAAGGATTATGAGAAATACAGCTACCTTACCACCCTCCACGGTGGCAGCACCATGGACAAGGCTGGCATGATCGATATGACCCAAGGAACCCGTGGAATCTCTGCAGATAACTACAGCGGCAATACCCTGGTGGTCTATAAACATGAAATCACCGATAATAGCAACAGGGCCCAGGCAGACCTTTATGGTAATAAGGCGGCCAATGTACTTGGTGGTAATTTCAAGATCACCGATGCAGCAGCAGGATCTGCTATTACCCTTGTCACCGACAGCACCGGCGTCAGCACCACTTCTACGGCCTACACAGACAAGAACCTGGTCAATGACCTTTTGGATAAGCTGGCCAACAAGCTCTACTACAGCGGCTATGCAAACGGCAACCTGAAGGGCTCTGTACGGATTGCCGAAGGCCTCACATCTTCTTCAATCACGAAGGCTCTTCAGCAGGGAGACATTTCCTTCTACACTGCTGATGAAGCGAAAGCTGCAGGCATGGCAGAGGGCCAGGGTCATTACAATTATGTAATCAGCTATCCGGATGAGCAGCAGACCGATAAGCTCAGCAAGGTCATCCTTGGATTTAGCGATAGGGATACCTATTATAAGGAACAGGGGATTTTGAAGGATGATGGCGTTTATCACTTCACAAAGCCGGAAACTACGATTTCCATTGATGGTGCAGCGGATTCGGCAGAGCAGTCCAGGGCCCTTGTATATGGGGACAACTGGGTAGCTGCCAGCATTTATAGCGCCATTTCCGGAGCCCGTCCCCAGAAAAATGACGCCGGTGAAAAAATCAGCGCCGATGGCCAGTACAGTAATGTGGTCATGGACCTGGGCGGCAATAAGCTGAATGTGGATGTCAACTGGACCGGTGGAGGTACAGGCATTGCGGCCATCGGACATGCCAGCAAGAAGGAACTGAATGGTTCTGTGGAAATCAAAAACGCAGGAGCCATGTCTGTGGATCTGAAGACCAGCGGCCTGTCTGCGGCACTCTTTGCCAACCGGGGAGGCAAGATTGCCATCCACAATGGCGGCGGCAAGGAAGAAGATAAAGTATTGAAACTCCGCGCTTCTTCCAAAGTAAAGGGCAGTGCTGCTGTCATCAAGACAATGAATGGGAATCGGAATGCCGTGACCAAAGACAATACGCAGTCGGAAATTACCATTGACGGTCTCGTGGATGTACTTGCCGATGGGAAGGCCGATGCCAACGGCTATGCTGCCAATGAAGCAGTCAGTGCCGTGGCATCCACCATCAATATCGGCGGCGGTAAGATTATTGCGAAAAATGGAGCCTGGGCAGCGGTCCGTGCTTATGGCGAATTCGTTTCCTCGAACTATGGGATTGTCAATATCAATGCGGAAGACCGGAAATATGGACCGGACAAGGAAGGCTCTGATTCCTATGTGGTCAAGGACTTCAATATCGGCAAACGGAATGTGGTTCTGGAAGGCGATGTTGTCACCAACGGCGGGATGGGAACCAAAGGCCAGATCAATGTAGGCCTGAATGGCGCATCGTCCCACTGGATCGGCAACTATGCAGATACCAGGGGCTACGGAGTCACCCAGGGCATGCTTGGTTCCGTCAATATCAAGGCCAAAGATGGAGCCTACTGGAAGGGCTTTGGCAATGGCAGCATGAATGTCTCCCTCACCGGTAAGGATACATACTGGCTGGGATTCAATATTTCCCAGAAGGGGAAGATGCAGCTTTCCCTGAACGATGGGGCCACCTGGTACAATGCGATCACCAAGGAGCAGAAAGACCAGGATGGTAAGGCGGCCGACGCCTATATCGGCTATCTCTCCGGCAATAACGGCGTCATCGATATGACCGGCGCCAATGTATTTGTGGCATCCAGCTCCAGCCTGTCCGGCAACCCGGTCAAGGAAGGGGATACATCCATTACGGAGAGCAGGAACGGGGTCACCGGCGATGTGAATGTCGACAGCTACAGCGGAAGCCATACTGTCGTATACCGGCATGAAATCGTAGACGACGCAGCAAGGGCCCATGCGGACCTCTATGGTGACAAAGCAGCCTCTATCATCGGCGGCGACTTCAGGATCACCGATGCAGCGGCAGGCTCCACCATTACCCTTGTCACCGACAGCACCGGCGTCAGCACCACTTCTACGGCCTACACAGACAAGAACCTGGTCAATGACCTTTTGGATAAGCTGGCCAACAAGCTCTACTACAGCGGCTATGCAAATGGCAACCTGAAGGGCTATGTACGGATTGCCGAAGGCCTTACCTCTTCCTCCATCACCGCAAAGCTCCGTCAGGAAGACATTTCCTTCTACAATGCAGACGAAGCGAAGAATGCAGGCATGACGGAGGGCCAGGGCCATTACAGCTACAGCCTCGTATACCCCGATGAACAGGTGAAGGATCCCATGGCCACCGTCATCGACGGCAGCAGGGAATCGAAAGATGCCTACCGGGATGCCGGCATCTACAAGGACAAGACCGATACCTATGACTTCACAAAGAAACCGGCCACCGTCAATACCGACGGCAAGAGCGACAGCATCATCCACGCCGGCGATAACGACGTGAACGTGAAGACCAATGATGTGCTGAACATCAATGCCAAAGACGTCGGCATCGGCATGAAGGCGGAGAACGGGAAGACCGTCACCACCACCGGCAATACCAATATTACCGCTAAGAATGGTACCGGTATCCTTGCGGACAAAGGCATCGTGAAACTGGCCAATGATACCACCATCAGCGCAGGCACCGGCATGGAAGCAAAGAATGGCGGCACCATCACCGCCGAAGGCAAGGCGAATATCACCGCCACCGGCAATGCCCTCCATGCAGACGGCGAAGGAAGCGCCATTGCCCTGAAGGACGGCACCATTTCCGGCAAAGTCCTGGCAGAGAACAAGGGCACCATTACCACCAACGGCGCAGCCCTGAAGGGCGATGTGAAAGCGGCGTCCGATGGCACCGTAGCACTCACCAATGGCAGCACCTCTGATGGAATTACCGCTGACGGTGGCACCATCACCACCGATGGCACCGAAGTGAATGGCATCATTTCCGCAAAGAACGGCGGCAGTGCTTCCATGAAGAACGGCAGTGCCAAAGGACTCTCTGCGGATAAGGACTCCACCATCACCGCATCCCTGGACAAGGAAGATGCAAAACTGGATGGCGATGTGGCCAATGAAGGCACCGCAACAGTAAACCTCTCCAATGGGGCATCCTGGACCGGCAGCTCCACAGGAACCGGTACCACCACCGCCAATATCGGCAGCGGCTCCACCTGGACCGGCGCTTCCTCCAATAGCAATACCAGCGTGGCCCTGGAGGGCACCTGGAAGCAGACCGGCGACAGCAAACTGGACAGCCTGACAGCGGCAGAGGGAAGCACGGTGGACAAGACCGCCGAGAACTCCGGCGACACCGATATTTCCCACTTCTCCGGCAAGACGGCATTCCTCTACAGCCATGATGAATCGGATCCGACTGTGGTCCATGGTGGAGCAGTAACCATCGGAGCTGCAGATGCGGGATCTGAAGTCAATATGGTCACAGACAGCAAGGGCATGAAACTGACCGATGACCATGATGGCCATATGCAGCTGAACAAAGCCTTTGATGCCCTGGCCCATAAACTGAACTATCATGGAAACAAGGGCGATCTCACTGGCCATGTGAAGATTGCAGAAGGCCTGACTTCCAGCTCCGCAGCCCTGAGGACAGGAGATATTTCCTTCAAAGACGACGGCACCGGATTCTTTGACTACAGCAAGTACAGCGATTATCAGATTGAATACGGCAGCGAAGAGACCCGGATGATGAAAGGCACCAAGAGTGCCCTCCTTGGAAGCGCCATGATGTGGCGGAGCAACAACAACGATATCCAGCGCCGCATGGGCGACCTTCGTCTGGGCCAGGGAGAAACGGGCGTATGGGCAAGGTACATGGGCGGAAAGAACAAGTTCGACCAGCAGAATACCTACCTGAACCAGGACTACGACATCGGCCAGGCGGGCTTCGATAAGAAGATCGGCGATTGGACCGTAGGCCTTGCACTGGACCATGGCGACGGCAAGTCCCACTACATCGGCGGCAAGGGCAAGGAAAAGATGAATACCCTCGCCATCTATGGCACCCGGGTAAGCAATGACGGCCGGTACTTCGACGTCATCGTGAAGACGGGACAGGTGAAGAACAAGTTTGACGTATCCAACGAAATCGGGAACCGGCTCCACGGAGACTACAAAGCCTGGGGCAACTCCATCTCCCTGGAATACGGGAAGCGGTTCGTACAGGATAGCGGATTCTACCTGGATCCCAGCGTGGAATTCACCGCAGGCCGCCTGAACGGCAAGAACTTCACCGGCACCAGTGATCTGGGCACCCTGTACGTACATCAGCACGGATTCAACAGCGCCATCGGCCGGATCGGCTTCAGCATCGGCCGGCAGCTGCCGAAGAGTAACCTCTATGCGAAACTGGCACTGGCCCATGAATTCGCAGGAGACTTCAGGACCGACTTCTACGCCGACGACGGCGGCCTGAAGTCCACGAAGGTAGACCTGTCGGATACCTGGCTGGACATGGAACTGGGCGGCAGCCTGAGCCTCGGAAAGAACGTATACCTCTACGGCAACTACACCAGAACCTTCGAAGCGGACATGGCGACGAAGTGGAGAGCAGACGTAGGCGTACGGTACACCTTCTGATGCTATTGGCTTCATAAGCAGCACGTAAAAAGACCTCGCAAGAGGTCTTTTTGTGGTGCGCCCAGCATGGGCGCACTCTTAAGGGTGAAAGTCCCTAGACTGCCCGACAGCGGGAAGGTCATAGCCGAACACCAAGGGTGTCCATCGTGAGGTGGAATCTGAAGGAAGGTGCAGGCAAATCTCCGGTCCGATGTACAAGAATCACATAAGGCTACGGCAGGATGGATAAGGTTGCCATACAAACTGAAGTCCCATAGCTGTACGGAATCCTGCAGAGTAAATGTGGCGGATATATGGAGAGAAAGAGTGCGTTCTTACCTGGGGAGGTCTCACGGACACAGCAGAATAAGGCTGTATTTATTGGGCTGTGCTGTGGTTGAAATAAGATTTGTCGTGAGAAGTCAGCAGAGGCCATAGTACCAGATGGCTCATAGGCATCTGGGAAGGGCCGAACTTTAGGAGATGTTAGTCAATGAAAGTAACCAACCATGGGCTTAAAGGCAGACAACTTCAGAAAGAAGACTACTGGCAGAAAGCAGCTGCGGAACAGCAAGGATATGCCGGAGTGCCCATCCATGTGAGGATTGCTGAACACAACAACATCATCGCAGACTTGCATAAGCAGGAATGCGAAAACTAAAGAACCGCCGTATACCGAACGGTACGTACGGTGGTGTGAGAGGTCGGCGGGCCGAAGCCCGCCTCCTACTCGATTCTAAAAAAAGCTTAGGTTTACAAAAAAATATAAAAACATCAAAAAAAGGCTTGACAA
>ERZ506750.435-NODE-435-length-20241-cov-3.889230_pt1 | contig 20241 bp, 18 predicted proteins | sample MGYA00513186_ERZ506750 | MGnify/ENA metagenome assembly ERZ506750
GGTTGTTCCTCTATGTGGTCAACGGCCAGATCGAGGCCGTGTTTGCATTTATTCTGGGGGCAGACCCCACCTACGCCGCCATTGAGGACGGCCAGTGGCTGGACGATACCCTGCCCTATGGCACGGTGCACCGTCTGGCATCGGCCGGAAAGCACAAGGGCGTGGGCAAGGCCGTGCTGGACTGGAGCATGGAGCACTGCCAGAGCCTGCGTGCCGACACCCACGCCGACAATAATATCATGCAGTATCTGCTGGAAAAGAACGGCTTTACCCGCTGCGGTGTCATCCATGTGGCAGACGGCTCGCCCCGCTTTGCCTACCAGAAGCTTGCCCCCGCCCAGCCGCTGGGTTGAAACAGAATACACCCCCAAAGAGCCCCGGTCTGCGGATGCAGAGCCTGCCATGCAGGACTGCGTACGCAGGCTTTTTTGTTTGCCCCCGCTCGCTCCGCCCTGCGCCGCTCGACGGTGACGGAGAGAACGAAGCCGCGAACGGTTAAATCTGTCCTTGCTGCAAATACAGATCAACGGAAAACCCCCATGGGCACCGACCTGAATGCAAATTTGTGAACGAAAAATGTCTGAAAACGCTTTCATTTCTCTGCCGTATGTGCTATAATAACACCCGTCCTTGTGTAAGAGACAGGAAGCTGTGCGCCATTGGCGTACAATAGGAAAGAGGAGTGTCTATATGAAAACGTTGAATAAGGCAGTTGCCCGCTACAACGGCATCAGCCTGATCGTTCGCATTCTGATCGGTCTGATCATCGGTGCGGTGCTGGCTCTGGTGGCCCCCGGTGCAGGCTGGGTGGGTGAACTGGGCAGCCTGTTCGTTGGCGCACTGAAGGGCATCGCCCCGGTGCTGGTGTTCGTGATCGTGGCAAGTGCTCTGGCACAGGGCTCTTCCAAGCTGGACCGCCGCTTCGGCACGGTCATCTGGCTGTACATGCTCACCACCTTTCTGGCTGCGGCCATCGCAGTGGCGACCAGCTTTATGTTCCCGGTCACGGTCGTGCTGGCAGACGCTGCCCAGTCGGACGTGGTGCCGCAGGGTCTGGGCGAAGTGATGGGCACTCTGCTCACCAACTTTGTGGCAAACCCCGTCAGTGCCATCATGAGCGGCAACTACATCGGCATCCTGTTCTGGGCCTGCATGTTCGGCGTGGCCATGAAGGAGATCGGCTCTGAAACCACCAAGACCTTTATGGCAAACACCGCCGATGCGGTCTCCCAGATCGTGCGCTGGATCATCAATCTGGCACCCTTCGGCATCATGGGTCTGGTGTACACCAACGTTTCCGGCAACGGTCTGGCCATCTTTACCCAGTACGGCAAGCTGCTGGCCCTGCTGGTGGGCACCATGCTGTTCATGGCCCTCATCGTCTCCCCCTTCATCATGTTTATCTATCTGGGCTGCAACCCCTATCCGCTGGTGTACCGATGCTATAAGGAGTCCGGTCTGACCGCGTTCTTCACCCGCTCCTCCGCTGCGAACATCCCCGTCAACATGCAGCTGTGCGAGAAGCTCGGGCTTGACAAGGACATGTACTCCGTGTCCATTCCGCTGGGCGCCACCATCAACATGAACGGCGCGGCCATCACCATCACCATCATGGCCATGGCTGCCGCCAACACGCTCGGCATCCAGATCTCCCTGCCGGCGGCCATCCTGCTGTCCGTGGTCTCCGCGCTCGGCGCATGCGGCGCGTCCGGCGTGGCAGGCGGCTCGCTGCTGCTCATCCCGATGGCCTGCTCGCTGTTCGGCATCAGCAACGACATCGCCATGCAGGTGGTGGGCGTCGGCTTCATCATCGGCGTCATCCAGGATTCCGTGGAAACCTGCCTGAACTCCGCGTCCGATGTGGAGTTCGCGGCCACCGCCGAATACCATGCCTGGCTCAAGCAGGGCCGTCAGCTGCCGGCCTTCATGTATTCCAAGAAGGAACGCGCCAAGCTCGGCATCGAAGCTTGATTGCGTACCGGCTTAGCCGCCGATGCGATATCGCAGGGAACCGCTTTGGAAGTTCGCTTCCGGAGCGGTTCTTCCGCATTCGGCGTATTTGGGTGGATATGGGGAGCCTTTCCAGGCTTGTGCGTGGCTTCCGCATGACCCGTATAATCTTATGGTGGTAATCGCAGGCGAAATACAAAACGGAGGTCCGTGGGCGTGGTGCTGAAATCGGCGAAACTGGTGAAGCGGCTCATCGCCATCTGCTGCGCGGGCGTCATGGCGGCCAGCGCCGCCGCATGCGGGGCCAATACGGACACACGCACACAGATCACCGTATGGTCGTGGGAGCCGAGCATGAAACAGGTCATCGCCGGCTTCGAAAAAGACAATCCCGACATCCGCGTGGTTTGGAAGAACACCAGCGGTTACGACAAACTCAACAACGCCATCCAAGACGGTTACGGCATTCCCGACGTGGTGCAGCTGGAATATTACGCATTGCGCCAGTACGCGGTCAGCAGCCAGCTCGTGCCCATCACCGGCAGAACCGAAGGCTATGCCGATTTCTACACGCCCGGCACCTGGGCGTCGGTGCAGCTCAACGGACGGGTGTACGGGCTTCCCATGGACTCCGGCCCGATGGCCTTCTTCTATAACAACAGCGTGTTCGAACAGGTTGGCGTGGACGCGTCCAAGATCCGCACATGGGACGACTACTACGAGGCCGCCAAAAAACTCAAGAAAATCGGCGTGTACATCACCGCCGATTCCGGCGACGCCAGCTTCTACGACACGATGATCTGGCTCGCCGGCGGACGCCCGTTCTCCACGTCCAACGATGGCAAGAACGTGACCATCAGACTCACCGAAGATAAAGGCACCCGCGAATTCACCGAATTCTGGCAGAAGATGATCGATGAGGGTTTGGTGGCAACAAACCTCACGTCATGGTCGGATCGATGGAAATCGGCCGTGGGACAAGGCAAAGTCGCCTCGCTGTTCTCCGGCGCATGGCTGCCTTCGCTGCTCATGTCCGACATTCCCGGCGCGGCCGGCCTGTGGCGCGTGGCCCAGATGCCGACGCCCGACGGCAAGGCCACCACATCGGAAAACGGCGGTTCGGCCCTTGCCGTGCTGCAACGTTCCCGTAAACCCGAAGCCTCATACCGTTTCATCGAATACGCCTGCCACAATGCCAAAGGCATCACAACCCGCGTGGATGGCGGCGCGTTCCCAGCCGACAAAAACACCCTATCCGACTCGAAATTCCTCAGCAAGACCACGGTGACCGACGACCGTGGCATCGAAGTGCCCTATTTCGGCGGGCAGGAATACAACCGCGTGCTGTCCCAGGCCGCGGAGAACGTGTCGACCGGATACCAGTATCTGCCGTTCGAAGTGTATGCGCGCAGCGACTTCCGGTCCACGGTGGGCAAGGCCTACAAATGGTCGAGCCTGCTGCGCAAAGAGCAGAACAGGCTCAACATCATCGCCGCAGGCGGTCAGGTCTCCGACACCTCCAACATCGGCGATGCGTTGAAGAACACCGAATCGTCCGACCGCATCAAACTTAAGGGCGGCATAGCCCTATGGCAGAAGGACCTGAAAGAATACGGAGCCAACCAGGGCTTCACCATCCAATAGCGTCTGTGTAATTGGTTTAATCGATTGCGGCCTGCGGATAGCGCATTATCCGCAGGCCGTCGGTTTTCAGATTGCCGGGCTATGATCGCCGGTTCCCGTCGCTGGCTCTTGAATCAGCGGACGTTGCGGTCGTAGATGTGCCGCATGCCCTTGAAAATCAGGTCCGGATCGTAAATGTCGATCATGTTCGTGTCGTCGGCGAACACGCGGCTCAATCCGCCCGTCGCCACCACACGGAAATCCTCGTCGATCTCCTTATGGAACTGCGCGATCGTGCGTTCGATGCCGCCGAGGAAGTTGTAGTACAGGCCCGCCTGCATGGCCGGTTTCGTGGACTTCGCCAGAATCGACTTCGGACGGGTGATCTCCACTTCCGGCAGCTGCGCCGTCCCTTCCCACAGTGCGGCCGCGGCGGTGCGGATACCGGTGGTGATCAGTCCGGAAATCACCGACGCGTCCGCGGTGACGTAGTTGAACGTGGTGGCCGTGCCGAAATCAGCCACCAGAATCGGCCCGCCATACTCGTAATACGCGCCCGCGCAGTCGGCGATGCAGTCCGCGCCCATGTTCTGCGGATTGTCCATGCGGATGTTGAGTCCCGTTTTGATGCCCGGTCCCACGATCATCGGATCGATGTCGAGGAACTTCACGATGCTCGCACGGAACGAATGCATGACCTTCGGCACCACGGACGAAATGATCACATCATCGACATCCGCCGGCTTGTAGCCGCTCAAAGCCAGGAACTGCGTGATCATCAGCCCGTATTCGTCGGACGTGTGGTTCGCCTTCGTGGTGATGCGGTACGTGCCCGCGATGCGCCCATCGTCGATGAAACCGATCACGACGTTCGTGTTGCCGATATCCACAGCCATCAGAAGCATGTTGCGTTCTCCTTCGCGTTTTGCGGAAGTTCCGTTGAAATATTGCGATTATTGCGATTGATACGGTTATTGCGATTCGAAAATGCTGCGGTTAGCGCCGTTCGCCGTCCGCACGCATGGCTGCGAGCTTGACAAGAATACGTTTCGCAAGTGCGTCCTTGCCCATCTTGCTCCACCGTTCGATGCTTGGCCTGTCTGCGGTTTCGCCCGGCGTCAGCACCGTCACCACGTTCGTGTCCGCTGCGAAACCGGCGCCGGGGGTGCGCAGATTGTTGGCCACCAGCATGTCGCAATGCTTGCCGTTAAGCTTCTTCGCCGCGTTGGCCTCAAGGTCGCGCGTCTCCATGGCGAATCCGCACAATGTCTGGTCCGGCCGCTTATGCTCGCCGGTCCAAGCCAGAATATCCGGATTCGAGGTGAGCTCGAGCTCGATGCCGCTGCGCCCGTTCTTCTTGATCTTGTCCCGGGCCTGCTCGACCGGACGGAAATCGCCGACGGCCGCGGCCATGACGGTGATGTCCGTGTCCGAGAAACGGCTCGTCACCACATCGAACATATCCCGTGCGGTCGTGACATCGACCACATCCACGCCATACGGGGCGTCCAACGCCACCGGACCGGATACAAGCGTCACCTGCGCGCCCAGATCGCGTGCCTGTTCGGCCAGAGCGTACCCCATCTTGCCGGTGGAATGGTTGGTGAGGAACCGCACCGGATCAAGCGGCTCCTGCGTCGGGCCGGCGGTGACGAGCACGGCAAGTCCCTTAAGCGGCAGCTCGCCGTCCGGACGATTCGCAAGCAGCAGCGCTTTCACCGCCGTTTCGATGCGTGCCGGCTCCTCCATACGTCCCTTGCCGGCGTCGCCGCAGGCCAGCATGCCGCTTTCCGGCTCCACAATCGTCCAACCGAGCTCACGGCAGGTATTGAGATTGCGTTGCGTCACGGCGTTTTCATACATATGCACGTTCATGGCGGGGCACAGGACCTTCGGTCCCTTGTCGTACGCGAGTATGGTGCTGGTCAGCTGGTCATCGGCGATGCCGCAGGCGATTTTCGCGATGATATCGGCGCTCGCCGGAGCGACTGCCAGCAGATCCGCCCACTTCGCGTCGGCCACGTGGCTGATCTGCAGCGGACCGTCCGGTCCGGGCGTCACGTCGGCCGTAGCGCCGGGACGATGTCCGGCGGCGAACATGGACGTGCGTGTCGGCGTGTGGGTGAGGGAACTGAACGTCAGGGGAGTGACGAACTCCTGTGCGGCGGCGGTCATCACCACACGCACCTCATGCCCCTGCTTGCTCCAATCGGAGGCGAGATGGCAGGCCTTGAACGCGGCGATGCTGCCGGTGACCCCCAAAAGAATATGCGCCATGGATCAACCGTCCTTCTCGTTGTGACCTGCCGCGACTGCGTCAAGTATATAACCGGGCCGAAGCCTCCGCGCGCTTTGCGGGCGAATCCGAACGGGCCGCGGGTATGGCGGACGGTAGAATCAGGCCGTGGTGATCGACCTCACGCAGGCGGTCAACCGCAATCACAACACATAATCGAAAATACGAAGAGGAGAAATCCCATGTCGTCACCTACCGGTGCGCACGGCGAAGCCGACGCAACCAAACAGGAGAACGAACAGCAGCCGCAGTCCACGGCAAGCACCGACGCCACGCTGAACGCGCGTGCGAAATCGTCGAACGGCGCGAAATCGCAAGGCCCGAAGAAGTGGCTTATCGCGTTGATCGCCATCATCGCCGCCGTCGCGGTGATCGTCGCCATTGCAGTGACGCGCGGCAAAAACGATGACGCGAACACTTCCGGCGTAACTAAAGCCGACACCGTCACCATCGGGCTCAAACTCGCCCCGGTCAGCCTCGACATCCGCCACCAGTCCGGATCGGCCATCGAACAGGTGCTGATCGGCAACGTCTACGAAGCGCTGCTGTCGCGCGACTCCGACAACAAAGTGCAGCCGGGCCTCGCGAAATCCTGGGACATTTCCAAGGACGGCAAGACCTACACCTTCCATCTCAACCAGAACATGACCTTCTCCAACGGCGACAAGCTCGACGCTGACGACGTGGCCTGGTCCATCAACCAGCTCAAGGAGAAGCAGTACTACAACGCCAACCAGGTGGCCAGCCTCGACAAGGCCGAAGCGGTGGACGCCAACACGGTCAAGCTCACCCTTTCCACCCCCGACTCCAACCTGCTGTGGTATCTGACCGGACGTCCTGGCCTCGTGTTCGACAAAAACGCCAAATACAACGCGAAAACCGAAGTGGTCGGCTCCGGCCCGTATACCGTCGAATCTTTCGACTCGGCCAGCAAAATGGTGCTCAAAGCCAATGCGAAATATTGGGGAACCGCGCACAAGCCCGCCACCCAGAACGTGGTGATCCGCTTCCTCACCGACGACAACGCAGCCGTCAACGCGCTGAAAAGCGGTGACGTCGACGTGCTTTCCCCGGTGAACGCCACGCTCGCCAAATCATTGGATGCCAGCACATACACGGTGTCCGCGGCCGACGGCAGCGACAAGTTCGTCCTCGCCTTCAACTGCACGAACGCCAAACTCAAGGACAAGCGCGTCCGCCAGGCCATCCGCTACGCCATCAACCACAAGGAGATCATCGCCTCCCGAGGCAACGTCGACTACGCGCTCGGCGGTCCGATCCCGTCCGTCGACCCCGGTTACGAGGACCTGACCGGCCTGTACCCGTACAACGTGGACAAGGCCAAGGAACTTATGAAGGAAGCCGGTTATACCACCGACAAGCCGTTGCGGCTCACCCTCACCTACGCCAACACGTACGGCACCGAACTGGGCGACCAGCTCAAGAGCCAGCTCGCCAAAATCGGCATCGATTTGAAGATCGACTATGTGGAATTCTCCACATGGCTGCAGAACGTGCACGCCAACGGCGACTACGAGCTGTCATTGGTGGACCACGCCGAAAGCCACGACTTCTACAAGTGGACCACGCCGGACTACTACTACCATTACGACGGCAAGCAGGCGCAGAAACTGTACGCCAAGGCTTTGGAAGCCACCGACGAGGCCGACAGCGCGAAATACCTGAAGCAGGCGGCGAAGGCCGTAAGCGAGGACGCGCCGGCGGACTGGCTGTTCGGCTACCGCGTGACGGTGGCCGTCAACAAGCACGTGCAGGGCTTCCCCAGCAAGCTCAGCCAGACGGTGCTGCCATTGTGGCGGATCTCCAAGAATAAGTAAGGGAACGGTATTTCCATGCGATTCGTGGGAAAGCGGCTGGCGCTGTTCGTAGCGGCTTTAGTGGGCCTGTCCGCGCTGGTGTTCGTGATGCTGCGCGTATTGCCGGGAGACGTCGCCGCGGTCATCGCCGGCACGAACGCCACCCCCGAACGCATTGCGTCGCTGCGCGCCGAATTCGGCTTGGACAAGCCGCTCGTCGCACAATATGGCGATTGGATGGCGGGCATGCTGCATGGCGACCTCGGCGTGTCCGCAGTCGGCGGACGGCCGGTCGCGCGGCAGATCGCCATGCGCGCCGCCGTAACGTTCCCTCTGATTGTGCTGAGCCTGCTGATCGCGCTGGCGATCGGCCTGCCGCTTGGCTGCGCGGCCGTCCTGACACGCAATCCGCGGCTGCGCGGCCTGTTCCACGGCATTGCGATCGTGGGCGGCGCGGTGCCCGCATTGTGGGGCGGCCTACTGCTGATCCTGCTGTTCTCCCGTGGCACGGGACTGTTGGGATTGCTGCCCGCGCAAGGCTTCCCCGACACCGGCTGGGCCACGCCGGGAAAGGCCCTGTCCTGTCTGCTGCTGCCGGCGCTCACCACCGGCATCACAGCCGGCGCGTCCATCATGCGCTACACGCGTGCCGCAGTGGGGGATATGGCCTCATCGCAGGCGGTGGACATGGCCATGGCCTGCGGCATGACCCGCAAACAGGCGGTATTGCGCGTGGCGTTGCGTCTGGCCACTGCGCAACTGGTGTCGGTGGTCGGCCTGACCTTCGCGCAAATGATCACCGGCGTGATGGTGGTGGAAAACCTGTTCGCCCTGCCGGGTCTTGGCGCCATGCTGGTCACCGACGTCGGCAACCGCGACCTGATCGCAGTGCAAAGCGAACTGTTCCTGCTGGCCGCGTTCTTCCTGCTGCTGGGTCTCGTGGTCGATCTGACGCACCGCGCGCTGGATCCACGGCTGAAGGCCTCCGGCGTCGTTTCGGGGAAGGTGAACGCATGAGCAGATCGAATCCTACGCAAACTCCGAACGCTACGGATGGTGAAGAATCAGCGTCCACAACGCCAGCGGAAGCTACTATGAGCACGACGGGTGCGGTCGTCTCGTCCATCTGGGCCAAGGCGAGCGGCAGATACGCGACGATCGTCATCGGACTATGGCTGCTGACCGCTGCGGTGTCCTTGGTCTGGACGCCGTATTCGCTGCTCGACACCGACGGTTTCAACGCGTGGGCCTCGCCATCCGCCGCGCATCCGTTGGGCACCGATGGTACCGGAGCGGATGTGCTGAGCTGGCTGATGGCCGGCTCCCGCACGAATCTCATGATCGCCGTGCTCACCGTCGTCGTCGCGGCCGCGATCGGACTGCTGTTGGTGGCAGCCATGGTATCGCGTTCCGGTGCGCTCGCGTCCACATCGGTGGTGGTGGCCGACGCGCTGATCTCCATTCCGACGGTGCTTATCGCATTGATTCTTTCCGTGCCGTTCGGCGCGTCCGCCGCGGTGGTCATCGCCGCCTGCGGTTGCGCGTACGGGCTGAACCTGGCACGCATCCTACGGCCCTCCGCACTGCTCGCCGCACGTTCGGCATACGTCGAATCGGCATTATGGTCGGGGGCAAGCTCCGTCCGCGTGTTCTTCACGCATATCGTGCCGAACACGCTGCCGGTATTGTGCGTGCAGTTGTCCATGAGCGCCGGCACCTCGCTGCTGGCGGAGGCGGGACTCACGTATCTGGGCGTCGGCGTCGGAGCCGGCGTGCCCAGTTGGGGGCATTCGCTGTCCACGTCCGTGAAATTCATCAGCATCTATCCCATGGCCGTCCTATGGCCCGGCCTGGTCGTCACGATGGTGGTGGTCGCGTTGAACCTGTTCGGCGACGCGTTGCGCGACGCGCTCGATCCGCTAACCAATCCCGCGTTGAGGGAGGCCGCATGAGCGCCGTCATACGTCATCTGAACATCGCCATCAACGGCAAGCCGATCGTCGATGATGTCGATTTGGACATCGCCGACGGCGAACGTGTCGGCTTGGTCGGCTCGTCCGGTTCCGGCAAATCGATGATCGCCCGCGCCATGATGGGCCTGCTGCCGGCTACCGCACAGGTGACGGGCAGCGTCGAATTGGGTGGTACGCAGATTGTCGGCGCGTCGGACGCAGCGGTCGCCGACCTGCGCGGACGGTACGTGGGCATGGTGTTCCAGAATCCGTCCGCCGCGTTGAATCCGGTGATGACCGTGGCGCAGCAGGTCGGTCTTCCGCTGTACCTGCATTACGATCTGTCGCTCGCCGAACGGTCGGAACGTGTCACAGCGGTGCTTGCCAAGGTCGGCCTCGGCGAGGACGTGCTGGTGAAATACCCGCATGAACTGTCGGGCGGCCAACGGCAGCGTGTCGGCATCGCCACGGCGCTTGTCACTTCGCCGCGGCTGATCATCGCCGACGAGCCGACCACCGCGTTGGATTCGATCACGCAACGGCAGATCGTGGACCTGCTCACGTCGCTGGTGGACGAGTCGGGCGCGTCGATGCTGTTCATCACGCACGATTTCGCGGTGCTGAACAGGGCCACCACACGCTGTTATGTGCTTGAATGCGGGCGGATCGCGGAATCCGGCGATACGGACGCGCTTCTGGACCAACCGCGCACCGACGCGGGACACAGGCTGGTCCGGTCGGCCCGCGCGTTGTCGTTGCACGCAGGGCAGGATGCCGGGCGGGAATCCGTGCGGAATCCCGCGCAAAAGGAGGTGGACCATGACTGACGTGAACGAAGGAATGGTGCTGCGCGGCCGCGGCCTCGACAAATGGTATGGCGCGAAACATGACCGCCGTCAGGTGCTGTTCGGCGTGGATGCGGATGTACGGGCGGGGGAGTGCCTCGCCGTGATCGGCGGCTCCGGGTCGGGCAAGACCACGCTGACCCGCGTGCTGCTGGGGCTCGAATCCGCGGACGGCGGCAGCGTCGAATACTGCGGCGAGCCGGTCCGTGGCGACGTGGCGCACAGTCTGCGCCTGCAGTCCGGATTGGTGTTCCAAAGCCCGTTCGATTCGTTGGATCCGCGATGGCGCATCGGCCGATCCATAGGCGAGCCATTGCGAATGCATCATCCGGATTGGCCACGGGAACGCGTCGCGGAACGTGTGACCGAAGTGCTGGAAATGGTGAGCCTCGATCCGGGAACGTTCGTCAACCGTTTCCCTGTCGACCTGTCCGGAGGGCAGGCGCAGCGCGCCGCGATCGCCCGCGCCATCGTGGACAAGCCGAAGATGTTGCTCGCCGACGAGCCGATGAGCGCCATCGACGTGGCTGCAAGGGTCCGGATCCTCGACGCGTTCGTCGCGATTCGCGAATCGCAGCCCGATATGGCGATCATCATGGTGTCCCACGATCTGGGCGTGGTGCAGCACATCGCGGACCGCATTCTGGTCCTGCACGACGGGCGCGCGGTCGAAGTCGGCCCGACGGACCAGGTGCTGGGCCATCCGCAGGACGAGTACACCAAGCGATTGGTGCAGGCCGCCTCGCTGTAGGTGTCGCTCCGCATGCCTCATCCGTGCGCGCCATACCGTCTCGCATATTCGTGGTGCGTCTCTTTTCTATAACGATTTGACCGATTGCGTGTCGGTCGATATTGTTGGTTACATGGTTAGTTAGTTATGTAACTAACCATGTAACCAACAGGATGGATGGTCCGGCATGACCGGATGTTCATGATCGGGGGACTGCGATGACGCATGGAACATATCAAAGCCACGGGATGCAACGGCCACGGCGAATCGTGACAATACTGACGGTTCTTGCTTTGAGCATATCGTTGGGCGCGTGCGGCACGGCAGGAGATCGGAAGCAAGAGCAGTCGTCACGGGGCCAGGCGTCCGCCATCAGCGGCGATGCGGACGCCAACGCCGCGGACGCGTCGTATCGGGACGAAATCGCAAAAATCAAGAACTCCGGTAGCACTGAAGCCGCCCAGATTCTCGAGGACGGCAAAATCACGGAAGAGGAGTTGGTCCAGCTCGGTTCCAGCTACGCGCAATGCCTGACCTCGAAAGGCATCACAGTGGACGCCGGCGAGGCGCGATACCCCGGTGGGTCGATCGGCCCGTCCTACGGAGACGACGCGCTTGACAAGCGCAACTTGAGCGAAGATGAGATTGCCGCCACCAATGCCGCTGACGAAGCCTGCCAGAATGAGACCCAATACAAGAACATCGTCGACCTGTATCTGAGCCTCAAGGAGAATCCCGAGAACGTCGATAACGACCAACTCGCGCGCCAGCAGAACGACAAGACACTGGCCTGCCTGAAAAAACACGGCATCGTGGACGACTCCGTGACCGCCGACGCCTACGACGAGCTGGCGACGATGGGCGAATCCGGCGGAACGAGCTTCGATGACCTGATCGGCAAATACGCCCTCAAGGACAATCCCGCCTACGACAAACGCAAAGCGGCCATCATCGAACAATGTGGGGCATTGTGATGGCGGGCGGCAAAACACCCGTCAGAGCATGGTCGCATGTTCGGAACCGACGGACGGATGCGGATGGAAAGCGGTGGCCGGCGACGCGACGACGTCAGCCATTGGCCATGTCGGTCGTCGCGCTGTTGGTAGTCATCGCATTGGCGGCAGGCGTCGGATGCGGATTCCTGCTGGTCCGACCGGCCATACCCCAATCGTTGCGATCCTCAACGGCCTCCGGCTCGATCACTGCGGCGAAAAGCCGGTTCGATGATGCTCGAGACGTCACCGTCACGGTCCATACCGGAACGGGGCGCACCGTGGCCTCGCCCAAATCGGGCACCATCACCGCCTATGGTTGCGCGCCCGGACAAACCATCGATTCCGGAACAAGCTTCATCGCAGTGGATGAAGTGCCGCTGCTGTCGTTGCATACCGCCGTTCCGCGACCTGCAGTCCGGTATGCGAGGCCGCGACGTGGCGGCGCTGAACGCCGAGCTGCGACGGCTTGGATATGCGGCCCCCGACGGCGATGCGATGACCTGGGACACGATTCTCGCATACAATGCGCTCGCCGATACCGTCGGCGCGGCACGGCTGGTCAAGGACAACGGGTGGACGCTAGCCAAAGACGCTTACGTGTGGTTGGATGGGCAATCCGTGACGATCCGTTCCTGCGTTGCCGGCATCGGCGCATCAATCGACGTGAAATCCGAACTGTTGACCACCGATTCGCAATCGCAATCGGTATCCGTGACCATGCCGCAGGACGAGGTGGTCGCAGGAGATCGGGTGCTTGACGTGGACGGTCGAATGGTCGACATGCCGCAACAAACGACGGCAATCACCGACTCGTCGACGCTGGCGGCATTGCTGGGCAGCGACGCCTATCGGCAGGCGTCCGGCACAGCTGAGTCCTCCGAGAGCGCGTCGGATGGCGCGTCGGATGTGACCTTCACCCTGCAATGGCGTCTAAAAACTCCAATCGATGTATGGTCGCTGCCACCCACCGCTTTCTACGCGCAACATGATGAACAGGCCTGCGTGGTGTCCGATGGCAAGCCCGTCGCGGTCACCGTGATCGGCTCCCGTTTGGGGCGCTCAATGGCCACGGTCGATTCCGGCGCGGCATTGGGCAAAGTGCGCACGAATCCGCAAGGAGGCAAACCATGCCGATGAGTGATCCCGTTGATTCCACGGGTCCTCTGATGAAGGGGGATGATGAGCGGACGCCGGGAAAACTGGTGACGTTGCGCGATGTCGGTCACACATTCACTGGAGACACTTGGCTGTTCCGTTCGTTAAATGCTGACCTGCGGCCCGATCGCGTGTACGCGCTGGTGGGGCCTTCCGGTTCGGGCAAAAGCACATTGTTGTCCATATTGGCGGGATGGGTGAAGCCGTCGGAAGGATCCATTCAGCGGCTGAACATCGGGAAAACCAGCTGGGTGTTCCAAAATCCCATCGGAGTGGCGCGCCGAAGCGTGATCGACCATGTGACTCTGCCTTATCTTGCGCGGGGGTTGGATGTGCCGCAGGCGGAGGCGCGTGCGTGCGAGCTGCTTGCCCAGTTCGGTCTGGCGGAGCGCGCGTCCAGCGAATACCGGGAGCTGTCCGGAGGAGAGGCTCAACGGCTCATGCTGGCGCGTGGCGTGGCGTCGGGCGCCGATCTGCTGCTGGTCGATGAGCCGACCGCGCAACTCGATGTACATACGGCGGATACGGTGAATGCGCGACTGGGCGCGTTGTCAAGACAGGGCATGATCGTGGTGGTCGCCACGCATGATCATCGCACGCGCGACGCCGCCACCGATGTCATCGATTTGGAGGATTACCAATGAAATCGATGCGGTTGAAAGCGGTGCTGCGTGAGACTTGGCGCAACGTCGCCACTGGTACGAGCCGATGCGCGCTTATCTCGCTGCTGCTGTCGATATGCGCGGTCGCATGCATGTGCGCAGACCTGACGCAGATGACGGGGTTGATCGGCGACGCCCGGAAATGGAAGGAATCAGGTGCCTCCACCTATGCGATCACTTTGCAGGGAGGAATCGACGGCGCGGCCTGCGAAGGGCTGCGTTCCGCGAACGGAGTGTTGGGCGCCGCCGCCCTCCGGCAGTCGTCCGACCGCGTGCGCATCGCGTCATTGCCCGCGACCGAGATTCCGACATACGAGGCAAGCGCACATGTCGCGCAGGTATTCGCGGCGACAGGGATACGGAAGGACAATTCCGGTGTGATCATGTCGACGGCTGTGGCGCGCACGTATGGCGCGCATGCCGGCACGGTGCTGCCGCTCGTCGGTGGCGCACGCATGCGTGTTTCCGCGACGTTCGATTGGCCAAGCGACGGAAGGCAACCAACATACGGCTATGCGATTATCTCGCCCGGCAACGATACCAAGGCCTATGACACCTGTCTGGTCCGTGCGTGGCCGGTTCCCGACGGTATCGAAAGCCTGCTGCGTGTCTCCATTCGCGCCGATGCCGAATCCGGTGTCGGCGCCGCTGCGAGCTCCACCTCTGCCGGGACGAGTGGAAGCAACGAAACGCCGCATGCGAAAATCAGCCGGATCAATACCATGCTGGGGTCGCATATGCCTGGCCCGGCGGATTTCTATGCCCGCATCACCCGGTATGCGCCACTGTTGATGTTCGTCATCGCAATGGCGTTGGGGTTCGCATCGGTTTGCATGCGCAGAATCGAGATAGCGAGCGCGTTGCATGCGGGGTATCCGAAAACCGCGATGCTGCTGCAGCTGTTTTTGGAGACGCTGGCCACGGTGGCGGCGTCTTGCGTGGCATGTCTGCCGGTTGTCGCGATTGTGCCGCTCATATTGACCGGATCCGGTGACGCGATGCCGGTTGTCGCGATGCTATGCCGTGTTCCGGGCGCCATGTCGGTCGGGATGCTTGCCGGGACTGCGGTTGGGGGTATGACGATCCGCGAACGGCAGTTGTTCGCCTATTTCAAGGCACGCGCATGACGTGTGCCGTGTCCTTGAGAGATGCTTCGCCGGCTGTTCGTTGCCGCATCGCGGCAGACCAACGGTTAGAGTGGATGACGTTGATATTGAACCGACTAGGCGGCTGGAGGCGTCGGATGCGATTCGATTTTTCGGGAACGACGCCATTGTTCCGGCAGGTGGCCGAACAAATCAGCGAAGCTATCGTCTCCGGTGCCTTCGCGGAAGGCGAACAGGTGCCCAGCACCACCGAGATCTCGTCCACGTATGCGATTAATCCCGCCACGGTGCTCAAAGGCATGAATCTCCTGGTCGATCAGGGTCTGCTGGAGAAAAGACGCGGCCTTGGCATGTTCGTCACCACGGGAGCACGGGAGAAGGCTCGTGACGCCAAACGCGAGGAACTGCTCACCACGCGGGTCGTCGAACTCGTCGCGCAGGCAAAGGCGCTTGGCATCAGCTGCGAACAACTACAGCGCATCATCGGAAGGACCTATCGATGAGTCTGGTCATCAGCGATCTGAGCAAGAGCCGTCATGGAACGTCCCTGCTCAACGGAGTGAATCTGGAATTACGGAGCGGTGCGATACATGGTCTGTTCGGGCGCAATGGTGCCGGCAAAAGCACATTGCTGAACATCATCGCGAACCGACTCGTGGCCGATGCCGGCAGTGTGTCGTTCGACGGCAACCGTATGACGGATGGCGGCGGCATGTGGGAACGTCTCATGCTGATGGACGAGACTTGGCCATATCCTGTCGAATGGCGTCTGCGATCGGTGTTCCGTCTGATCTCGCGGCGATACGGCGGATTCGATGATGTGTTGGCGGGGCGTATGATGCAGGCTTTCGGGCTGCGGCCTGATGCTCGTTTCATGAGACTGTCCACCGGTCAGCGTGGCGCGGCGAAGCTGGTTGCCGCGCTTTGCGCGCCGACCGATATCGTGTTGCTTGATGAAGCGACTGATGGTCTTGACGCTGCGGCCCGTGACCTGTGTTACCGCTTCGTGATTGAGTCGTATGGCGACAGACCTCGCACCATGATCATATCCACCCATCTCATAACGGAGGTGGAGGGACTGGTCGAACATGCCGTGGTCCTCGACCATGGGCGGGTGCTGGAATCCTTCGACATGAACGAGTTGGCACAACGTGGGCGGATGCTGTCGGGGCCGGTCGGATCGGTGCGGCGGTACTTGGCCGACAATGGTTTGCGTACGCTGTCGGAAACCGTTCTCGGTGGTCTGCTGACTGTCGGCGTGCGTGGCGTGCCATCTGCACCGATGCCGGAGGACGTTGTCATGAGGTCTTTCGATCTCAATGAGTATGTCATCCAGATTACCGGCATGGACAAGGGGTATGCGTCATGATGGATGAAGTGAAAGGCTTGTCGGCCGGGATGCGGTTCGCGCTGACAAGGCAGCTTGCCGCGCGTTGCGTCGTGTTGATGGCGTACGTGTTGGCCGGTTATTGCGTGCCGTGGCTGTGGGGTCTGATTTTGGCCTTGGTATCCGGAGGTCATTATGTGGTGGAATACCATGTGCTTGGCCCGACGTTGGTGATGTGCGCGGTTCTGACGGCGGTTCTGGCTGTCAGTGGCTTTCGTTCCCTGATATCCATGGGCGTGGGCCGGGCCGTGTATTTCTGGACCGAGATGTTCGCCAATCTTTGCTTCTCCCTTGCCTGCTCGGTGGTCATGACGTTGGGGTTCGTGCTGACGCCGAACCATGATGCCGATATCCTCATCACGTTCCGTGTCGGCAGTGACCTGCAGTGGCTGGCTTGTGTGCCACCATCCGATTCATTCGGACGATTGCGATTCCTGAACCGTGATCTGGGCGGTTCATACGCGGCCATGAGAACAGGCGTGCGAGGCGATACGGCCAATCCGATGCTGCTGTTCCTGGCGCTGTTCCTGTTGACCGCCTCGGTGGCGATTCTGGGTCAATGCGTCGGGGAACTGCTGGCGCAGGTCAATCGGTACGGGGCAATCGCCCTGGCGGTGTCGGCATGCATAGCATGGGTCGCGCGTCCATGGCTGTTGAACAGAACCGCCACCGATGTCAATCCGATGATATGGAAACTGCTCGAGGCACTGCGGGGACGCTGGTGTCTGATGTGGCGTGAGGGGCAAGCGGCGTCCGCGGCGATGTACGGAACGTCCAACGAGCGTCTCGTATACGATCAGGCCTACACGTTCTGGCCGATGATGGTGCTTTTCGTAGGTGTGATGATCTTCGGCAACTTGTTGTGCTGGCTGTTGATCCGGCGTCGTGAGGTGCGTGTTCCGCAGTTGCTGCCGGTATGGTGGTGACGATGCTCGGCATGGGCAACACGCCGATGTCCGCGTCCGTGCTATCGTATGAGCCATGTTCAATTTCTCATGTTGTTGCTGTCGCTGACCAACCGCCCGAGGGGCGCGTGGTTCATCGACGCATAGCTTGAGATAGGACATTCCGACAGGCGGCCGCGAATCCAGCAGGTCGCAGACGAATCGCCATACATCATCCGGCATATGGTATCCCGGCAATGATTGGCATACCGTTACGCAAACGGATGGCAAGATGCCATCGCAATGGGTCCCGTTTCAACAGCTGCACGTGACGAACGCGAGCTTCTCGACATACGACGAAAATCGCACATCTCGAAAGCCCACGAATCAAGCACCGCACGCAAAGGAAACGCCATGACCATCCACAACTCGCTGTCCGAACTCATCGGCAACACCCCGCTCGTCAAACTCAACCACGTGACCGACGGCATCAAAGCCACCATCGCGGTGAAGGTCGAATACCTGAACCCGGGCGGCTCGTCCAAGGACCGCATCGCCGAACGCATCATCGACGCGGCCGAACGCAGCGGCGAACTGAAGCCCGGCGGTGTGATCGTGGAACCGACCTCCGGCAACACCGGTGTCGGACTCGCGCTCGTGGCTTTGCAGCGCGGATACCGTGCGATCTTCACCCTGCCGGACAAGGTTTCCGAAGCCAAGCGTGCGGTGCTGCGCGCATACGGCGCCGAAGTGGTCGTAACCCCCACCGACGCCGGTCCGGACGACCCGCGCTCCTACTACCAGGTGGCGGACCGTCTCGCCAAGGCGATTCCCGGCGGCTACCGCCCCAACCAGTACGACAATCCGAACGGTCCCGAAAGCCACTACCACACCACTGGTCCGGAAATCTGGGAGGCCACCGATCATAAGGTCACGCATTTCGTGGCGGGCATCGGCACCGGCGGCACCATCTCCGGCACCGGACACTATCTGAAGGACGTGTCCAACGGCGCGGTGCAGGTCATCGGCGCCGATCCGGAAGGCTCCATCTACTCCGACCCGAACGACGTGCACCAATACCAGATCGAAGGCGTCGGCGAGGACTTCTATCCGAAGGCCTTCGACCGGAGCCTTCCCGACGAGATCGTGCAGGTCACCGACGCGGAAGCCTTCGAAATGACCCGACGCCTCGCCAACGAGGAAGGACTGCTCGTCGGCGGCTCATCCGGCATGGCCGTGTTCTCCGCGCTGAAATACGCCCGCGAGCACGACCTCGACGAAAACCAGCTCGTCGTGGTGCTGATGCCCGATTCCGGCCGCAGCTACATGGAGAAGATCTTCAACGACGACTGGATGCGCGCCAACGGATTCGCCGACGTCGTGGAACGCACCACCAAGCCCAGCCTCGCCGAACAATACCTGTAAAAGACCGTCAAACGACTGTCCGGCAGCCCGATCGCACCTTTGAAACCAATGCCAATCATCCGAACAGCCCAAACCATCCGATACTTCCAAGGAGTTCCCATCATGACCATCTCGACCAACACCGAAGCCCTCAACGCCACCGCTCTCGCCACCCGCGCCATCCACGCAGGCCAGGAACCCGACCCGACCACCGGAGCCGTGGTCACCCCCATCTACATGACCTCCACCTTCAAGCAGGATGGCGTCGGCGGCCTGCGCAACGGCTACGACTACAGCCGTTCCATCAACCCGACCCGCAACAGCTTCGACGAGCAGCTCGCCGCCGTGGAAGGCGCGAAATACGCGTTAAGCTTCTCCTCCGGACTTGCCGCCATCGACGTGCTGCTGCGCTCCACCCTGAAGCCCGGCGACAACATCCTGCTCGGCAACGACGTGTACGGCGGCACCTACCGTCTGCTGTCCAAGGTGTTCGTGCCGTGGGGCATCGGCCTCGACGTGGTGGACATCACCGACACGGCCGCCGTCTCAGCCGCGCTCGCCAAGAAGCAGTACGCGTACATCTGGGTGGAAACCCCGTCCAACCCGCTGCTCAACATCACCGACATCGCCGACACCGCGGCCGTGGCGCACGCGCACGGCACCAAAGTGGTCGTGGACAACACCTTCGCATCCCCGGTATTGCAGCATCCGCTCGCAGACGGCGCCGACGTGGTCGTCTACTCCACCACCAAGTACATCGGCGGCCACTCTGACGTGGTCGGCGGCGCGGTGGTCCTGAACGACAAGGAAACACGCGACGCGGTGGCCTTCCTGCAGAACGCGGCCGGCGCGGTTCCGTCCCCGTTCGACTCCTGGCTTGACATCCGAGGCCTCAAAACCCTCGACCTGCGCGTCAAGCAGCACAGCCGCAACGCCATGAAAGTGGCCCAGTGGCTCGAAACCCGCCCCGAAGTGGAACGCGTATGGTATCCGGGGCTCGAATCCCACCCGGGCCACGACATCGCGGCACGCCAGATGCACGGCGGTTTCGGCGGCATGATCTCCATCCAGATCGCCGCCGGTTTCGAAGCGGCCAAGAAGTTCGCCGGAGCCACCGAAGTGTTCACCCTGGCCGAATCCCTGGGCGGCGTGGAATCCCTGATCGAGCATCCGGGCGCCATGACCCACGCCTCCGTGGCCGGCACCACGCTCGAAGTGCCCGCCAACCTGATCCGCCTGTCCGTCGGCCTTGAGGACGCGGACGATCTGATCGCTGACCTGGAGCAGGCGTTCCGCCAGATCTGAATTCCCTATTTCCGATAGAAGCATGAAACGGCCGGCATGGGCAAGACCCGCGCCGGCCGTTTCGCTCTCCGCGGTCAACGCACGGCATTGCTACACTTGGAAACCATGACGCAAGCTGTTGATTCCGTCG
>ERZ506750.436-NODE-436-length-20224-cov-5.431008_pt1 | contig 20224 bp, 18 predicted proteins | sample MGYA00513186_ERZ506750 | MGnify/ENA metagenome assembly ERZ506750
CGGACACCATCTTGTCGGCTTCCTCCTTGGTCATGAAGGCACCGATGGGCTTGGTGGGGTTCTGGAACGCCTCATCATTCGGGTCCACCTCAACCTGAGTAAGCACGGTGGCTACACCCTTTTGGATGCCGCGGTCCAGCAGTTCTTCCCGCAGCGCGTTTTGCAGGTCATAACCAATGTAGCCCTGACTCATGGCCACGCATACGGACAGAGGACAGGGAATGTACTTCTCCGGCTCGGAGCGGGTCAGCTCGGCCATGGCCTTCTGGATCATGCCCACCTGGGGGCCGTTTCCGTGGGAGATGATGACCTCGTGTCCTTCTTCGATCAGGTCGACGATGGCCTTGGCAGTCTGCTTTACGGCGATCATCTGCTCAGGGAGATTGCTGCCCAGAGCATTGCCGCCCAGCGCGATCACAATACGCTTACCCATGAAAAACACCTCAATTTGTTTAGAATCTATACATTTTAGAGTAAAAACGGCAATAGATGCCCCGCGTTGTGGGGGGTGCCGCTGAGACGGCTGTCATGGCCGCCGGTGAAAATGATGGAGCCCGTCCGCACAGATACAGGCAGGTTGACCTATGCAGACGGGCCTCCGGAATGGAAAAGGGATGTCAGGCGGAAAGCCTGTAAAATTCAGCGTGTTCTGAGAAGATTTACTTCTGGAACCAACGGGCGATCCCGCGCTCCTCCAGAGCCTTCAGCGTGGCCTGAGGATCCTTCACCTTAGCCAGGAATATCATGGCGGCGATGATATAGGGCTTGTAGGAAGCTTCCTTATACAGGGGGGTGCGGTAGCGGTCAAACACGGAGGCCTCTACCTCGCCGTCCTTGCAGGAAACATCGTTGATGTCGGCAGGGAGGCAGTGGAGATACAGGGCCTTGCCGTCCTTGGTGGTCTTCATCAGCTCTTCGGTGCAGCACCAATCCTTGTGATCGGCGTTCTGGGCCAGCAGCTCCTTCTCCAGAGCCTTGATGCCGTCGGCGTCGCCCTCAGCGTACAGATTAGTGCGCTTCTCCATAGCGGCGAAGGGAGCCCAGCTCTTGGGATAGACGATATCAGCGTCCTTGAAGGCCTCGGCCATGGAGTTGGTCTTGGTGAAGGAACCGCCGGTCTTGGCGGCGTTGGCCTTGGCGACCTCCTCCACTTCGGGCATGACCTCGTATCCCTCGGGGTGAGCCAGCACCACGTCCATGCCGAAACGGCTCATCAGGCCGATGACGCCCTGAGGCACGGAGAGGGGCTTGCCGTAGGAGGGGCTGTAAGCCCAGGTCATAGCGATCTTCTTGCCCCTCAGGTTCTCCACGCCGCCGAAGTGGTGAATGATGTGCAGCATGTCGGCCATGCACTGGGTGGGGTGGTCCACGTCGCACTGGAGGTTCACCAGCGTGGGGCGCTGCTCCAGAATGCCGTCCCGGTAGCCCTCCTCCAGAGCGTCCATAAAGGTCTTCTGATACTTGTGGCCCTCGCCGATATACATATCGTCCCGGATGCCGATGACATCGGCCATGAAGGACACCATGTTGGCCGTCTCACGGACGGTCTCGCCGTGGGCGATCTGAGACTTCTTCTCGTCCAGGACCTGCTCCTCCAGACCCAGCAGATTGCAGGCGGAGGCGAAGGAGAAGCGGGTACGGGTGGAGTTGTCGCGGAAGATGGAGATGCCCAGGCCGGAATCGAAGATCCGGGTGCTCTTGTTGCGCTCGCGCAGGTCCCGCAGGGCATCGGCCACGGTGAACACGGCGTCAATTTCGTCGTCGGTCTTGTCCCAGGTCCAGTAGAAGTCGGTCTTGTACATATCGTTGATATGCAGCGTCTCCAGATGGCGCGCCAGCTCGATGGTCTTGCTCATGTTGATTTTCTCCTTTTTTTTAATGTGTATTTCTGCGGGGAGCCTCGCAGAGCTCATGTCCGCAGGTGCAGAGATTTTTTTACTTGATGTCGTTGCCGGTGAGCTCCTGGCGGAAGCTGGTGGCGGAGCCGTCCTTGTTCTCAGGCTTATACAGGCCGGGAACGGCGGCGTACAGAGCGGCGCAGGTCACCAGATCCTGCTTCCAGGTGATCTCGTTGGGGGCGTGAGCCTGGGACTCGGCGCCGGGGCCGAAGCCCACGCAGGGGATGCCGTAGCGGCCCTGGATGGACACGCCGTTGGTGGAGAAGGTCCACTTATCCGTCAGGGGACGGCCCCGGCGGGTGGACATGGCCTTCTCGTCGGCGCCGATGCGCTCCGTGCCCCACAGGGCGTGGTGGGCATCGATCAGGGCCTGCACATGGGGCGCGGACTCCTTGTTGATCCAGGTGGGGAAGAAGCACTCGGTTTCGTACACATGGCCGGTCCAGGCGGGACGGTCATACATATACATGGAGACCTTCACGTCCTTGGCGTACTTCTTGCAGGCGGGCAGGTCCTCGATCTCCTTCAGGCAGGACTGATACGTCTCGCCGGCGGTCATGCGGCGGTCGACGGAGATGGCGCAGGAGTCTGCCACGGCGCAGCGGGAGGGGGAGGTGTAGAAGATCTGGCTGGTGGTGCAGGTGCCCCGGCCCAGGAAGCGGGCGTCCTCGTAATGCTCGGGGTTGAACTTGGGGTCCAGCATCTTCACCAGGCCGTTGATCTCGGTGGAGCCGTCGGCGGGGTTCTCGTTGAGGTCGCGGATGTTCAGCAGCACCTCGGCCATCTTGTGGATGGCGTTGTCGCCCCGTTCGGGGGCGGAGCCGTGGCAGGACACGCCGTGCATGTCCACCCGGATCTCCATGCGGCCCCGGTGACCGCGATAGATGCCGCCGTCGGTGGGCTCGGTGGAGATGACGAACTCCACCTGGTTCCGGGCGTCCTCGGGACCGTTGAAGTACTCATTGACGATGGACTGCCAGCACATACCGTCGCAGTCCTCCTCCTGCACGGAGCCCACCACCATGATCCTGTAGCCCTGGGGAATCAGGTCCAGATCCTTCATGATCCTGGCGCCGTAGGTGGCGGCGGCCATGCCGCCCTCCTGGTCGGAGCCGCCCCGGCCATAGATGACCTCGTCGGTCTCATAGCCCTGATAGGGGTCGGCCTCCCAGTTTTCGATGTTGCCGATGCCCACGGTGTCGATGTGGGAGTCCAGGGCGATGATCCTGTCGCCGGTACCCATCCAGCCGATGACATTGCCCAGCTTGTCGAACTCCACCTTGTCATAGCCGAGGCTTTCCATCTCCTGGGCGATGCGGCGGACCACGCCCTCCTCCTGGCAGGATTCCGAGGGGATAGCGATCATGTCCCGCAGGAACTTGGCCATAGCGGGACGATAGTCCTGTGCGGCCTTCTTGATGGCTTCGAAATTCATGGTGTTACCTCCGTTTGCTTTTCTATATTTTCTTTCTCAATGGCGGGAGATTTTTTCTCTATGCCCCTATCATATCACAGAGAACGCAGATGTCAAACAAAAAATCTGGATTCCTAAAATATTTTTTGGGAAAGCCGTTGATTTCTGAAAAAAGTGTGGTATGATGGAGTCGAGCAAAAAGCGAGGAGGGGTGGAGCATGGAGGAAAAGCGACTGGAAATGCTCAAGCAGCTGGCGGCGGGCATTGCCGCGCAGTTCGGCAGCAACTGTGAGGTGGTGATCCACGATGTGTCCAGCAATCACCCGGATCACTCCATTGTTCACATTGAAAACGGCCATGTGTCCGGCCGGAAGGTAGGCGACGGGGCGTCGCAGGTGGTGCTGGACCAGATGGCGTCTCAGACCGAGCATCCCCAGGATCACCTGTGCTATCTGACCCGGACGCCGGACGGCAAGATCCTCAAGTCCTCCACGCTGTATATCCGCAACCGGCGGGGGGCCGTGACGGCGATCTTCTCCATCAATTACGACGTATCGGGCCTGATGATGATCCAGAGCACCATCGGCGATCTGCTGTCCACCCAGGACAAGGAGCAGACGGAGCCTGAGCGCATCATCAATGTCAACCACGTCCTGGACGAGCTGATCGAGCAGTCCGTGGCCCTGGTGGGCAAGCCCGTGGCCCTGATGAACAAGGACGACAAGGTCCGGGCCATCCGCTTTCTGAACGAGTCCGGCGCGTTCCTGGTGACCAAGTCCGGCGACAAAGTGGCTAAATACTTCGGTATTTCCAAATACACTCTTTATTCCTACATCGACGCAAACAAAGACGGAGACAAATAAATCAGGAGGAAAGAAAACATGATCGATCTGACCATCAACAAGACCGGCCTGGAGCACAATATCCAGAAGGCTAAGGAGAACAACATCATTATCCCCACCATCGCCCAGATGCAGAACCCCGACCTGATCCCCGAGAAGATCAAGGCCAAGCTCAGCCACACCGGCCTGTGGGACGTGGACCCCGTGAACCTGTTCCGCATCTCCTGGCACAACGAGGCCAAGGAGCAGGGCGGCCTGTTCCAGGCGGTTCCCAACTATGTGGAGATCCCCAGCAAGCTCTCCGGCGTGCCCTGCCGCATCATCGCCATGTCCGGCAAGTGGTTCCCCACCGGCTGCCATAAGGTGGGCGCCTCCTTCGGCTGCCTGGCTCCCCGCCTGGTCACCGGTCAGTTCGACGCCACCTATCACCACGCCGTATGGCCCTCCACCGGCAACTACTGCCGCGGCGGCGCCTTCAACTCCAAGCTGCTGGCCTGCGAGTCCGTGGCCATCCTGCCCCAGGATATGTCCAAGGAGCGGTTCGACTGGCTGAAGTCCATCGCCGGTCAGATCATCGCCACCCCCGGCTGCGAGTCCAACGTCAAGGAGATCTTCGACAAGACCTGGGAGCTGAAGAAGGACCCCACCATGATGATCTTCAACCAGTTCGCCGAGATGGGCAACCCCCTGTGGCACTACAACGTCACCGGCTATGCCCTGTCCGAGCTGTTTGAGGCCGTGAAGAAGCCCGGCCAGAGCTTTGCCGGCGCCTGCTTCACCTCCGGCTCCGCCGGCACCATGTCCGCCGGCGATCTGCTGAAGGAGCGCTATCCCCACCTGAAGCTGGCCGTGGGCGAGGCGCTGCAGTGCCCCACCATCCTGGACAACGGCTTCGGCGGCCACCGCATCGAGGGCATCGGCGACAAGCACATCCCCTGGATCCACAACGTGAAGAACACCGACATGGCCATCGCCATCGACGACGAGGACTCCCAGCGGCTGCTGCGCCTGTTCAACACGCCCGAGGGCAAGACCTACATGAAGGACGAGCTGGGCATGAGCGACGAGGAAGTGGAGAAGATGGCCTGGCTGGGCATCTCCGGCATTGCCAACGTCCTGTGCTGCATCAAGATGGCCAAGTATTATGAGCTCACCGAGAACGACGTGGTGGGCACCGTCCTCACCGACTCCGCCGTCATGTACCAGTCCCGCATCGACGAGCTGAACCAGCTCCACGGCGCATACAACGCCCATGAGGCCGCCATGGACCATGCCCGCCATATGCTGGACCTGAAGACCGACAGCATGCTGGAGCTGACCTATACCGAGCGCAAGCGGGTCCACAACCTGAAGTATTACACCTGGGTGGAGCAGCAGGGCATGAACGTGGAGGACCTGAACGCCCAGTGGTACGACACCAAGAACACCTGGGACGCCGTTCACGCCCAGGCCAAGGAGCTGGACGAGCTGATCAACGAGTTCAACGAGGCCACCGGTCTGCTGAAGGCTCTGTAAAAAATCGCTTTCCGATAACGCCTCAGGGCGGGGCTTTGCCCCGCCCTGATTGTTATTCCATGCACCAACCATAATCCCGCCCGGTGGGCGGAGGACGAATATTTCATTTCGCCGGGGATCCATCCCCCTGTGCCAGGATGATCTCCTCCGCCTCCTGCATTCCCGAAATCAATGCATCTTTTGCGGCCCCGTAATTCTGCTGCTCCAATGCGTCGATGGCGTCCGCCACCCGGGCGCACAGGGCGGTGTAATAGGCCGGAAACTCCTGCTGCACTTTTTCTGACATCTGAATATCCTCCTTTTTGTAGGGGGCGGCGTCCTCGACGCCCCGCGTGTCTGACTCTATCTTACACGCTTGCAACACAAAATGCAATACATATTGAAATACAAAATGTGGGTACAATTTGTCATATATAAATGACAAGGAGTGCCTGCCATGAAAAAATTCAAAATTCCCCAGCCCCCCAGCTCCACAACCAAATCCATCCGCTTTCCCAACACGGTGATTGCTCAGGTGGAGGCGGCGATACAGGGTACGGAATGCACGTTCAATGCCTTCGTGGTGGAGGCGGTGCGGGTGGCGTTGGAAAATTTGCAGGATGACGAAGATTAAAATTATTTTGTAAATGAGGTAAACACCATGAAAAACGTGAAATACGGCAAATGCGTCCGCTGCGGCAAGACCTATGAGGCCAAGCCCGACCTGACCAACTGCGAATGCGGCGGCATTCTGGACATCGTGTACGACTATGACTACATCAAGACCGTTCTGACCAAGGAGAAGCTGGCCCGGCGGGAAAACCGCTCCATGTGGCGCTATCGGGAGCTGCTGCCCGTGGAGGAGACCACCCCCGACACCCCCCTGCGGGTGGGCTGGAGCCCCCTGTATGAGGAGCCTAACCTGGCCCGGCTCCTGGGCCTCCGGAAGCTGTGGATCAAGGACGACGGTCAGAACCCCACCGCCTCCCTGAAGGACCGGGCCAGCGCCATGGCCGTGGCCAAGGCGTATGAGGCCGGAGCCAGGACCATCGCCTGCTCCTCCACCGGTAACGCCGCCTCCTCCCTGGCGGGCAATGCCGCCGCTGCGGGCTTCAAAACCTATATTTTCGTGCCCGAGCGGGCTCCCAAGGGCAAGGTGGCCCAGCTGATGATCTTCGGGGCCAATGTCATCTCCGTAAAGGGCAACTACGAGGAAACCTTCAAAATGTCCGCCCAGGCCATCGAGAAATACGGCTGGTACAACCGCAACGCTGCCATCAACCCCTACCTCTCCGAGGGCAAGAAAACCGTGGCCCTGGAGATCGCCGAGCAGCTGAACTGGGAAATGCCCGACTATCTGGCCATTTCCGTGGGCGATGGCTGCACCATTGCCGGCGTGTGGAAGGGCTTCAAGGACCTGTACGCCATCGGCTTCATCCACAAGCTGCCCCGGCTGATCTCCGCCCAGTCCTACGGCTGCTATCCCATCAACCGTGCCATTCAGGAGAACAAGCCCTGGGAGCCTATGGAGGAGAACACCATCGCCGACTCCATCTCCGTGGGCGTGCCCCGGAACGCCGACAAGGCCCTGGCTGCCATCCGCGAGTCCAACGGTCTGGCCGTCTGCGTCACCGACGAGGAGATCCTGGCCGCTCAGCGTCTGCTGGGCCGCACCTGCGGCGTGTTCGGCGAGCCCGCCGGCGTCACCGGCGCCGCCGCCCTGAAAAAGGCCTGTGAGCAGGGCCTCATCGGGAAGGACGCCACTGTGGTGTCCGTGGTCACCGGCAACGGCCTGAAGGATGTGGCCAACGCCATCAAGTCCGCCGGGGAGCCTCTGCACATCGAGCCGGATCTGGACCTGATGGTGGAGGGCTTCGCCCAGCGCGGCGTCACCGTGGAATAATGGACTACGGCTGCGTGGTCCCCGCCCGGTTCCTGGACCGGCCCAACCGCTTCGTGGCCCATGTGCTATTGGGGCAGGAAACGGTGACGTGCCATGTGAAAAACACAGGCCGGTGCCGGGAGCTGCTGGTGCCCGGGGCCCGGGTGTATCTGGAGCGGGGCCGGAACCCCGGCCGCCGCACCGCCTGGGACCTGATCGCCGTGGAAAAGGACGGAAGGCTCATCAACATGGACGCCCAGGCCCCCAACCGGGTGTTCGCCGAGTGGGCCCGGGAGCGATACGCCGACGTGCACCCGGAGGTGCGGTACGGTCAGTCCCGGCTGGACTTCTGCCTGGACGGACAGCATTTTGTGGAGGTCAAGGGCGTGACCCTGGAGCAGGACGGCCGCTGCCGCTTTCCCGACGCGCCCACGGAGCGGGGAACCCGGCACCTGCACGAGCTGATCCGGGCCGTGGAGGAGGGGTATCGGGCCACGGCGTTTTTCGTCATCCAGATGGCGGACGCGGAGGACTTCTCTCCCAACGATGAGACGGACCCGGCCTTTGGCGTGGCTTTGCGCCAGGCGGCGGAGGCCGGGGTGGAGATTGCCGCCTGGTGCTGCCGCGTGACCCCCGGCAGCATCGCCCTGGACCGCCCGGTGCCGGTGCGGCTGTGAAGCGGGCCGGGAAGCATAAAAAGAAGCCCCTCCGGGCGGCAATCTGCGCCGCCCGGAGGGGCTTTTTATGTCCGATGGAACCGGCTGCCGGCTCAATAGCCAAACAGCATATCCCGGCGGATTTCCGCCAGGGAGTGCGCGCCGCACATGGCCATGGTGTCCGCCAGCTCCGCCTGGAGCTTCTTCACCAGCACGCCGGGACCCTGGGCCCCGCCGCCATAGACCATGGTGACGAAGGGACGGCCGATGAGCACGCCGTCCGCGCCCAGGGCCAGAGCCTTGAAAATATCCGTGCCGTTGCGCAGGCCGCCGTCCACCAGGATGGTCAGCTTGCCGCCCACCGCGTCGGCGATGGCGGGCAGGACCTCCGCCGTGGAGGGACACTGATCCTGGACCCGGCCGCCGTGGTTGGATACCACGATGGCGCTGGCCCCGGCCTCCAGGGCCTTCTGGGCGCCGCGAACGGTCATGATGCCCTTGATGATAAAGGGCTTTTTGGCGTAGTCAATGATCTGGCGCAGCTCCTCCACGGTTTTGCTGCCTGCCGGGGGGGTCAGCCCCTTCAGGAAGGGCAGACCCGCCGCGTCGATGTCCATGGCCACGGCCATGGGGTCCGCCTGGCGCACGGCGTCCAGCTTGGCAAACACCGTCTCCATGTTCCAGGGCTTCACCGTGGGAATGCCCGCGCCGCCGGAGGCGGCAATGGCGTGCAGCGCCCCCTCCATCACGGCGGGGTTGGTGCCGTCGCCGGTGAAGGCGGCGATGCCCGCCTGGGCGCAGGAGGACACCAGAATGTCGTTGTAGGTCAGATCGTCGTATTTATCCCCATAGTGGAGCTTCATGGCTCCCACCGGGGCGGCAAAAATAGGCGCGGCAAACGTCCGGCCAAACATGGTGAAGGTGGTGTCGATGGGGGTGTTTTCGCAGATGGTGTCCATGTTGATGCACACCTCCTGCCACTTCTGATAGTTGCGCAGCATGGTGGCGGCGGTACCCTTGCCGCCGGGGCCGGGGACCTGGGTGCGGCAGGCCATGCCGTTGCACACGGGACATGCCTTGCAGTAGGGGCCGCTGCATTCCCGGGCGTTCTTGAGAATTTCGCTGTAATCCATAATAGGGAAAACCTCCTCAATTGCGTGTTATAGCCCTATCATAACGCGGTGGAAACGTTTTTGCAACCCCGATTCGTCACGTTTCCCGCCGGAAAACGTGGATATCGAAGCTGATGGTCACGTCCAGCGCCGTCAGCGCCGCCAGACGCTGCGCCCCGGCCCGGGGAGTTTTCCAGTAGTACGGCGTCATCTGGAACAGGGCGTGGATGTCCTCCTGACAGGGCAGATGGATCACGGCCTCCACATGGCGGATATCCTGATACGAAAAGCCGGGGTAGGGGGTCTGCTTCACCTCGTTGGGATAGGGGCGGTCATACAGCACCTGCTTCAGCTCCCACAGGTGCTTTTCCGACGGCACCACATAAACGAATACGCCGCCGGGCCGCAGCACCCGGTGGAACTCCTCAATGGCCAGGGGGGAAAAGCAGTTGAGCAGCAGGTCCACGGAGCCGTCCGCCACCGGCAGATGGTACGACGAGGCCACGGCAAATTCCGCGTCCTTTTCCCGCTTGGCGGCCCGGCGGAGGATGGCCTTGGAGATGTCCGTCCCCGCCAGGGTGACGCTGCGCCCCGCCCGGCGCAGGGCCTGATAGACCCCGCTGGTGTAGTACCCCTCGCCGCAGCCGGTGTCCAGCACCGACGGCGCGGGCCCGGTATTGGCCAGGGCGATGCTGCACAGGGCGTCCCGCAGGGGGGCGTAGTAATCCTTGCTCAAAAAGGCCGCCCGGGCGGCGGCCATGCCCTTGTCGTCGCCGGGCATTTTCGAGTGCATCCGGTTGGCGGGCAGCAGGTGGACATAGCCCTCCCGGGCCAGGTCGAAGCTGTGCCCCGCCGGGCAGGAACAGGCGGAAGGCCCCCTGTCCAGGGGGCCGCCGCAGATGGGACAGCAGAATAAGCTCATGGTTGATTCTCCGTTAGGAGTTGCTGTTGAAAAAATACTTGTCTCCCGTCACAATGTATTGATCGTTCATACGAGACAGCGTCAGCGTGTGAGAAATGCGGCTGATCATGCAGCAGGAGGCTCCGTCTACCCGAAAGGCTTCCATCACTTGCAGAGTGACCTGATCGCCCGCCCGGGTTTCCACACCGAAGCGGTAGGGTACGGAACGGCTCCCTGTGACCGGGCCGCTTCTGTCGCACTGCGCAAAGACCTTGGATTCCGTCAGCAGGGCATCCGTGGTGCAGGAGCCATCTGCGTCCCGGCCTGCAATCAAATCGGCACGCATCTGAAAATACTTCTCTATTGCCTGGAGAACGTCACCCTCCGGCAGGTTCTCGGTGGCATATCCGCTGGTATAGCCGCAAATCTCCATTTCATCGGTATCGTCACCGGTGACGATCCATCCGCTGTCCGTCCGGGTTAGGGTCAGGAGTCTTGGATTGCCATAGGCTGTATGGTCCCATTGCTTTTGTCCATCGTCGATGCTGCTGTAGCGCAAGTTATATGTGCCGTCCACCCATACCTGGACGGAATCCGCTGTGAGCTGGGTCAAATCACGCAGTGCTCCTTCAACCTTGATTTTGGGGTAGATGTAATCAGAGCCTAAAAAGCCGCGCAGGTATGCTTCTCTTACCAGCGCATCGGTGCAGCTGGGGTCGCTTTGAACCGGATTTTCCGGCATAGCCTGCGCCTTGGCCACCAGGAGAAGATAGGCCTGCGCCGCACTCAGAATTTCAGGATCACCGGACTGTCCGTCTGTCCAACGGATACTGGCTGTGACCTGGGCATCTGTCAGAATCTGCCGTGGCTCGGCAGGATTGTCTGTTTTCGTTTTACCCTGTCCGCCCGTTTCGGTGTTCTTCGCCCCGCATCCGGCCAGCAGCAGGACGCACAGCAGGGCAGTGATGATCTGCAAACAGTGCTTTGACATAACCTTCATTCCTTCCGTTCCGGATTTGGATTGGGAGTCCTATGAGCTTTTACAAATCAAGTATACCGCCGCGTGCGCCGAAATTCAATTACAAACCGGTTACAGATGCCGGGAATTTGGTTACAACTTGATGACAGAATTATATAAAAGTTACAGCTCCCCCTGGGGCAGGGTGACGTCGTGGATCCATTTTCCGGTGCGGATGCGCAGGGCGCACAGGGGCACCTTCAGCAGGCTCTCCGCCTGAATGGCGGCGGCGATGAACCAATAATTGGCCTTGAACACCAGGGCCAGCAGGGCCGTCAGCGGCAGGGCCAGCAGCCACTGGGGCGCAATGTCCAGCGCCGCCGACCAGGCCACGTCGCCGCCAGCCCGCAGCACGCCGGTGACGGCGGAGATGGAGTAGGCGTGCAGGGGGATCATCACAAACGACGTCACCGCCAGCGCCGCGGCAATGGCGGCGGACTGGCCCGTCAGCTTGAACAGCGGGAACACCACCGGCACGAACAGCGTGGGCACCAGCGCCAGGGACACCGCCGCCAGCCCCGTTCCCACCAGCAGGGTGAACACCAGCAGCGTCCGGCTCAGGTCCATGACCTCCCGGTGGCTCTGTCCTTCGCCGATGGCCTTGCCGACCATCACTGCCGTGGCTGCACCCAGGCCGAAGCACACCACCAGGAACAGCCGGTTCAGGTTGCCCATCACGGCGTTGGCCGCCAGCATCTCCACGGAGTTGTCCGTATAGCCCAGGATCACCGTCAGCAGGCTGTTGCCCAGGCCCCAGGCCGTCTCGTTGAGGATCACCGGGGTGGAGTATTTTACGAAGCGCCGCAGCATCTCCCATCCCGGCCGGAAGAAGGCGGCCAGGTCCAGGGGCAGAATGCGGCTGCGCAGGGCGCACACCAGGCAGATGAGAAACTCCGCCACCCGGGACAGCAGCGTGGCAATGGCCGCCCCCTGAATGCCCAGGGCAGGGAAGCCGCACTTGCCAAAAATGAGGATGTAGTTCATCCCCGTGTTCAGCAGGGTGGACACGCCGAACAGCTTCATGCCGAAGCCTGAATTCTCGGCGCTGCGCATGGCGCTGACATAGATGGACGAGAGCATGTTGAACACATAGGAAAACCCGATGAGCTTCAGATACGGCGCGCCCAGCACCGACAGCTCATGCTTGTTGGACAGCAGGTCCATGATCTGCACCGGCCACAGGAACAGCACCACCGCCAGCACCAGGGTGATGCCGGTGCCCAGCATGGCCGCCACGCCGATGGCCCGGCTGATGCTCTCCATGTCCTTTTTGCCCCAGTATTGGCTTACCAGGATGCCCAGGCCGCTCTGGACCCCGAACACGATGGAGATCAGCAGAAACACCGGCACGTTGGCGGTGGTCACGGCGGCCATCTGGGTGTTGCCCAGCCAGCTGACCATCAGCGTGTCGATAAGGCCCAGGGAAAACGTGATCAGATTTTGCAGCGCTATGGGCCCCGTCAGCCGCCACAGATACCCGTAGAAGCCCGGTCCCCGCTTGAGACAACGAAACATATGACACCTCACAGCATAGGAAAACGTTGATTTTTGTGGTTCAGAAGGGCCTGATACAGCCCGTCGATGTCTGCTCTGGAGGTGTCCGGACCGAAGCTGATCCGGATGACCCCTGCGGCGGTCTTTTTGTCCAGGTGCAGGGCCGACACCACATGGCTGGCCCTGCCCCGGTGGCAGGCGGACCCGGCGGAGATGCAGATGCCCTGCGCACCCAGGTCCGTGACGATGTTGGCGCTGGGATACCCCACCAGGGAAACCGCCAGGATGTGGGGTGCGGTCCCTTCGCCCACCGGGACCACCCCGGGGATGGACAGCAGCCGCTCCCGGCAATAGGCCTTGATGTCTGCCATATGCCGCAGCGTTTCATCCAGGTGCTCCTGCCGCAGCTCCACGGCCCTGGCAAAGCCCGCGATCTGGGCCGTGGCCTCGGTGCCGGACCGCAGGCCCCCCTCCTGGCCGCCGCCAGGCAGCAGGGGCCGCAGATTCCGCAGCTCCGGGGCGGTGTACAGCGCGCCCACGCCCTTGGGCCCGCCGATCTTATGGGCGGACAGGCTCATCAGGTCCACACCCCAGCCTACCGGATCGCAGGGGACCTTCAGGAAGCCCTGGACGGCGTCGCAGTGGAGCAGGGCCCGGCTTTTTTTCTCCCGCAGCAGCCGGGCCGTTTCCTCCACCGGAAACACGCAGCCCGTCTCGTTGTTTACCAGCATCATGCTTACCAGCACCGTGTCCTCCCGCAGGGCGTCCGCCACCTGCTGCACGGTGACCTGGCCCGTTTTGCCCGGGGCCAGGTATGTCACCTCATACCCCTGCTGCTGGAGCCATCTGCAAGGCTCCATCACGGCGCTGTGCTCCACGGCGGTGGTGATGATGTGCCGCCCTGCGTGGCGGCCCTGCCACACGGCGGCGGAGATGGCCCAGTTGTCGGACTCGGTGCCGCAGGAGGTGAAATGCAGGTTCTCCGGCCGGCATCCCAGGGCCCCGGCCACCGTGGCCCGGCATCCCTCCACCAGCTGCTTTGCCTCCCGGCCCAGGGGATACTGGGACGAAGGGTTGCCGAACTGATCCGTCAGCACCTCATACATGGCGTCCGCCACAGGCCGGGGCACCGGCGTGGTGGCCGCATGATCCAGATAAATCATACGCGTTTCCTCACAAATCCTCTGCCGCCGCTTGCCACCGGCGGCAGAATGCATTATAATAAAGCTTGAATCTTTGAGTTTATCAAAAAGCCTCGCAGAGTTCGCCGCCGCAGCGGCGAATAAAGTGCAATCATTTTTCGCGGCGGCGTGTACGTCGCGAAAAATACTTTGCGCGGAGAGAGTGTGCCCAAATGGGCGAAAAGCCCATTTGGACGCGCGGGTCGGAGCGAGAACTCTTTTGACAAAAAGGGCGCGGCCCTTTTTGTCAAGCTCTAAATCACAAGTTCTTATATTATACCGAATTAACTCAGAAAGTGCAAGGAGAATCCCATGCGAGTTGCCATTTACACGTTGGGCTGCAAGGTGAACCAGTACGAGACCCAGGCCATGGAGCAGGAGCTGCGCCGCCGGGGCCACGAGCTGGTGGACTTCGAGGACAGCGCCGACGCTTACATCATCAATACCTGTTCCGTTACCGCCGTCAGCGACAAAAAATCCCGCCAGATGATCCGCCGGGCCAGGCGGCGCAGTCCCGGCGCCGTGGTGGCCGCCTGCGGCTGCTATGTCCAGACCCACACCGACGAGGCAAAGACCCTGGGCATCGACCTGATCGGCGGCACCGGGGACCGGATGGTCTTTCTGGACCTGCTGGAGCAGGAGGTCCGGGACCGCACCCCCCGGGTGGCGGTGGACGACTCCCTGCGGCGGCGGGACTTTGAGGTGCTGCCTGCCGGAGGCATGGCGGCCCGCACCCGGGCCATGCTGAAGGTGGAGGACGGCTGCGTGAATTTCTGCACCTACTGCATCATTCCCTATGCCCGGGGGCCGGTGCGGTCCCTGCCCCTGGCCGAGGCCGTGGCCCAGGCCCGGCAGCTCCAGGCGGAGGGATACCGGGAGCTGGTGTTCACCGGCATCGAAATTTCCTCCTGGGGCCGGGATCTTCACGACGGCAGCAGCCTCATCGACCTGGTGGAGGCTGTAGCGGCGGCCGCACCCCGGCTGCGGCTGCGGCTGGGGAGCCTGGAGCCCCGGACGGTGACGGAGGATTTCTGCCGCCGGGCGTCGCAGCTTCCCAATCTGTGCCCCCACTTCCATCTGTCCCTGCAATCCGGGTGCGACGCCACCCTGCGCCGCATGAACCGCCGGTACGACACCGCCCGGTTCCGGGAATCCGTCCGCCTGCTGCGGGCATATTTCCCCCGCCCCGCCATCACCACCGACGTGATCTGCGGCTTTCCCCAGGAGACGGATGAGGAGTTCTCCGCCACCCTGGCGTTTCTGGAGGAGTGCCGCTTTGCGGCCATGCATGTGTTCCCGTACTCCATCCGTCCCGGCACCAGGGCGGCGGACATGCCCCAGGTGCCGGGCCCGGTGAAGGAGGAGCGGGCCGCCCGGGCCGGCGCGCTGGCCGCACGGCTGCACCGGGAGTTTCTGGAGGGCTGCGTGGGAGAGACGTATTCCGTGCTGTTTGAGCAGCCGGTGGCAGGCCGCTACGGCGGCCACGCGCCCAACTATATGGAGGTGGCTGTCCCCGGCGGCGAAAACCTCCACAATCAGGTGCTGCCGGTGAGGATCACCGGCACCGACGGGGAAATTCTATTGGGGGAGGTACAGTGATGCACCACTTTTTCGCCTATATGGCCCGGATGCGGTTCATTGACCGCTGGGCCCTGATGCGCAACAGCTACACCGAGAATATCCAGGAGCACAGCCACCAGGTGGCTATCCTGGCCCACGCCCTGGCGGTGCTGCGCAACGAGTATTTCGGCGGCCAGGTGGACGCCGGAGCCGTGGCTGTGGCGGCCCTGTACCACGACGCCAGCGAGATCCTCACCGGCGATATGCCCACGCCCATCAAGTATTATAACCCCGATATCCGGGACGCCTATAAGCAGGTGGAGGCCATCGCCTGCCGGAAGCTCACGGGGATGCTGCCCCAGAGGCTCCAGGACATCTACGCCGGCCTGCTGACCCCGGCGGACCCGGAGGTGGAGGAGCTGGTGAAGGCGGCGGACAAGCTGTCGGCCCACATCAAGTGTCTGGAGGAGCAGAAGGCCGGAAACGACGAGTTCCGGGCCGCCGCCCACCAGACCCGGCAGGCCCTGGAGAAGATGCACCTGCCGGAGGTGGACCTGTTCCTCCGGGACTTCCTGCCCAGCTTCCGGCTGACCCTGGACGAGCTGAAATAAGCGCAAAACGGCCCTGTGGGAGCACGCTCCCGCAGGGCCGTTTTCATATGGCTTGCTTCAGTCCCACGCCGGGTTATGCTCCGGCGACAGGCACTCGGTGACCCGGGCAAAGGTATCCCGGTCCGTGTAGTAGGAATAGACCTTTCCCTCCGGATTCCGGAACCGCACGAACAGCCCCTGGCTGCGGGCGGACCCGGCGGGCAGCCGGTAGGGCCACAGCTCCATCACCGCGCCGTCGCCGTAGTCCAGGCGGATGCCCCCGTCCTTGGGCACATCCCGGCTGAATACGGCGCCCATGTTGAACAGCTTGCCGTACAGGGCATAGCCGTTTTCCTGGGTAATGCGCAGGCTCTGGCCGTCCACCTGAGCCTGAAGGTTGGTGTGCTTCCGGGCCAGGGCATAGGTGGTGCTGCTGGAGATCTCGCTCATGCACTGGACGAACCGGTCGTGGTCCCGCTGGGGCTTGCTGATGACCAGGCCCAGCACCGTCACCAGCGCCACGGCAAAGACCAGCGCCGCCGCCCACAGGGGGTGGAACCGCCGCCGGGGCTGCTCCTTCCGTACCGCGTCGTAAAGACCCATATCGCTCCTCCTATTCTCCGGGCACCCACTTGCCCAGCACCTGCCACCGCACCTGGTCGGTGTCATACATATAGCTGCTCCCGTCTGCCCCCTGGTACCAGACGAACACGCCGGGGACCCATTTGCGGTTGTACCCGTCCCAGACGTCCTGCTCCCACAGGCGCAGGATGCACCCGTTGCCGAACTCCAGCTCCGCATCCGGCACGGACTTGGGGGCGCTGTTCTGACGTTTGCCCATGCCGGCGGTATTCAGCTGTAAATACAGCCGCGAGGCGGACTCTCGGGACCAGTATTGCCGCCCGTCCTGCCGGACGTACAGGCCGCCCTGATCCTTGGCGTATTGGACGCTTTCTCCCAGCCCGTTTATAAAATGGCGATACTGCCGCTGTAAATGCATGGCCCACGGAATGGGGATAAACGCCGCCAGCACCAGGATCAGCCCAATGGCGATGAGTATGTGCAGCTTCCGGTCCCGTTTCCGGGGCTGTGGGGCGTGAACGACATCGTATAGGGACATGGCGTGGACCTCCTCTTTTCTCCCCATTATACAGATTGCCCTGCCCCTTGTCCAGCAAAACAAAGTTGCGCCGCCCTTTGGGCAGCGCAACTTTTACTTTACAGGTTACTTTTTGAAGCTGTCCTTCAGGGACACGCTGCGGTTGAATACCAGGTGATCTGCCGTGCAGTCCCGGTTGTCCATGCAGAAATAGCCCGTCCGCATAAACTGGAAGGTGGGGGCGTTGACGCCGGTGCGGTTTTCCGCCTGGTCAAAGCGCTTGGCCACGTCCACCATGGCCCGCTCCACCTTGCACCCCTCCAGCACCATCAGGGAGTCGGGGTTCAGGCAGTTCAGGAAATCCTTGTCCGGCCCGTCGGGCTGGGGATCGGAGAACAGATTGTCATACAGGCGCACCTCGGCGTCCACGCAGCTCTCCGCGTCCACCCAGTGCAGCGTGGCGCCCTTGACCTTGCGGCCGTCGGCGGGATCGCCGCCCCGGCTGTCGGGGTCGTAGGTGCACAGGACCTCCACGATCTGGCCGTTTTCATCCTTGACGCAGCCGGTGCACTTCACCAGATACGCGCCCTTCAGGCGGCACTCGGGGCCGTCGGGATACAGGCGCTTATACTTGGGAATGGGCGTCTCCAGAAAGTCCTCATGCTCGATCCACAGGTGGCGGCTGAAGGTGATCTCATGGGTGCCCTGGCTGGGATCGGTGGGGTTGTTCTCCACGGTGAAGGTCTCGCTCTGGCCCTGGGGATAGTTGGTGACGGTGTAGGTGTAACGGGTCACCTGCTTGCCGCAGCAGGTCTCTAAGTCGAAGCCTTGGGATTTTTGCAGATCGTTGTAGGTGATGTAGTCCCCGCTGAGTTTGGGCGGCAGCAGAAATTGCAGCGTGGTCAGCGGCTCCGGGTCGATCTCCCAGCCCAGTTCCCGCAGATATGCCACCCGCTCTCCGTTGCTGGAAAGACAGGGCTGCTCTGACGCACCCACGTTACCGCCGTGCTGCCCCAGCAGCAGGATCAGCGCCGCCAGAACGGCCCCTGCGAGAATGACCGCCAGCGCGGCCTTTTTTCGTGTCAGTCGAATCGCTTGGATCATCATGGTCATCATCCCTCCTGTTTGTTTCTATTCCATTTTCCATCCGATTATGATAAAATTGAAAAAAACAGCGTGGGAGGATCAGTTATGGCGGCGCAGCGGCTGGATAAGATCATCGCCTCTACGGGGCGGTGGTCCCGCAGGGAAGTAAAGGACCTGATTCGTCAGGGACGGGTGACAGTGGATGGGGTCCCGGCCCGGTCAGCTGAAGAAAAAGCAGACCCGGAGCAGGCTGTGATCGCCGTCAACGGAGAACTGCTGAACTGGCGCCGGTATACTTGGGTCATGCTGAACAAGCCGGCTGGGTATCTGTCCGCCACGGAGGACGGCCGGGGAGCAACGGTGCTGGATCTGCTGCCTCAGGATTTGCAGCGGCAGGGCCTGTTCCCGGTGGGACGGCTGGATAAGGACACGGAAGGCTTGCTGCTGCTGACCAACGAGGGCGGACTGGCTCACGAGCTGCTGTCTCCGAAAAAGCATGTGGATAAGGAATACTATGTCCGGGTGGCGGGACGCCTTACCGAGGCGGACAGCGCCGCTTTTGCCGCGGGTCTGCATCTGGATGACGGTTTGGTCTGCCAATCGGCGGAATTGCGGGTCATGACCTCCGGCGAGGAGAGCGAGGCCCGTGTGATTTTGCGGGAGGGAAAATTTCACCAAATCAAACGGATGCTGGCGTATCTGGGAAAGCCGGTGCTGTATTTGGAGCGGGTCCGCATGGGCAATTTGCTGTTGGACCCGGCTCTGGAGCGGGGTACATACCGTTTGCTGACCAAAGAGGAATGGCAGGCATTAGCAAAACTGACGGAGGAGACAGGAAAACCTCGAAACTTCAACAAAAAGGAAAGTGATTTTTTGTTGAAAAAAGAAAAAACATCTTGCAATCCGACAAAATAATCGCTATAATGACCTTACTGACAGATTGCACAATAGGTATGCGCGGGCAGGCCCTGCGTGATCCATAGTTTTCGTGTTGAGGAGGAACAGCCATGTCCGGAAGAATCTTTCAGAACGTAGTTCTGCAATTGAAGGAAAACACGGATCGAACCGTCGGCGTGATCGACGGTGAGGGCGTTGTCATTGCCTGCAGCGAGCTGTCTATGATCGGCCAGCGCTGGAGCGAGTATGTGGCGGCGGTAAACGGCGCTGCCGGCAGCATGGTCTGCTTTGACGGCAAGACCTTCAAGGCGCTCAGCGGCTGGGGAAACCAGTTTGATTACGCCGTTTTCGCCTTTGGCGATAATGAGATCAGCAAGACTATCTGCTCTATGGCAACGGTGGCGCTGAACGCAGCCAAGAGCTATTATGAGGAAAAGCATGACCGGGGGTCCTTCGTCAAGGATATCATCTCCGACAACATCATGCTGGGCGATATTTATATGCGGGCCAAGGAACTGCGGGTGGCCACCGACGTCAGCCGGGGCATCTTCGCCATCCGGGCCTTGCAGAAGGGGGAATCCGTTCCAACGGAGACCATTCAGGCCATGTTCCCGGACCGTCAGAATGACTTTGTCCTCAGCGTCGGCGAGGGGGATGTGGTTCTGATCCGCCAGCTGCCGGACGGCGCGGGCAGCAAGGAGCTGAACAAGACTGCCGCCCAGATCGAGGAGGCCCTCCGGGTCAACGGTGAAAGCACCGTGGTGGTGGGCATGGGCACCATCGCTATGCATCTGCGGGATCTGGCCAAGAGCTATAAGGAGGCGCAGATCGCCATCGAGGTCGGCAAGGTATTCGACACCGAGCGCTACATCATCAACTACGAGAACCTCGGCATCGGCCGCCTGATCTATCAGCTGCCGACGACCCTGTGCGAGATGTTCCTGCAGGAGGTCTTCAAGAAGAACCCGATCGACGCGCTCGATCAGGAGACGCTGTTCACGATCTACAAGTTCTTTGAGAACAACCTGAACGTGTCCGAGACGGCCCGAAAGCTCTTCGTCCACCGCAACACGCTGGTGTACCGCCTGGAGAAGATCAAG
>ERZ506750.528-NODE-528-length-17070-cov-4.895210_pt1 | contig 17070 bp, 14 predicted proteins | sample MGYA00513186_ERZ506750 | MGnify/ENA metagenome assembly ERZ506750
CATCAAGGAATCTGATGATTCTATTGAGTCTGAAAGGAAGCTAACTCATTGGCTCACTGAAATGAACTGTCAGCTTATAGCTATGGCCCTGGCGCGTATTGACACTGAGCTGTATCAGATTTACAAGGTACAGGGGTGGCGTGTGGTGCGCCGGGACTCTAGGACGATTTGCTGCCGCTATGGAGAGCTGACCTATGCTCGAAGACTTCTGCAGAAAGATGGGAAGAGCTTCTATCCCCTGGACCGCAAAATGGGCTTTGAACCCAGAAAGCACTACAGCCTGGGAATGATTGAGCGGATTGTCGAGGCTGTCGCAATTACCACATCCCGCAGTGCCAGAGAACTCTTGCAAAGCCTGGCAGGGATTACCATCTCTCATTTATATGATGATAAATATATATAATATATATTGAAATGTAATATATATTGAAATGAGGCTACATTTGCTTCATAATATGGTTATACGGTAAGTGGGATAATACTAATGGCTTTCAGAGAAAAGAGTTGGTTACTATGATGAAGAAAATCTGGCCTTCTGGGGTAATAGTTGAAAATTTTAGAAATTTTCATAACATTCATTTTGAGCTTGGATCCAGAATAACTCTTATTAGTGGACAAAATGGCTCTGGTAAATCCAATTTGCTTTCGCTAATAGCTTCTGCTTCAGGGATGCAAAAGAAGTCAGAACTTGGTAGTAATTTCCAACCCGATTTCAACGATTTTTTTGTGATAGATTACTCAGAAAATTTCAAGTCGTATAATTTGTACATTGATTTTTCAGATGCAACAGGGATGAAGGTTGTCAGGAAGAAACTTACTTTTAAAGATGATACTAAGAGTCACCGGGGCATAAGAATTATTCCAAGAACTGCTAAACTCTTGAAATCAGATTCAAGAACTTTGCGCGAAGTAGAGACAGACGCCCGTAATTCATATGGGGTAGGAGGAGCAGCTCGAGTGCCTATTCCTTCGATTTACTTAAGCTTATCAAGGCTTTATCCGTTAGGCGAAAAGCGAGATAATATTAAAATAAGAAAGCTTTCGTTAAGAAGCTTTTTGTATAAAGATGACGTAAATAAGAAATTCGCAGAGTGGTATAATTTTGTAATTCCCAATACTATTATTGATGATGCGTCACATCTTTATATTATTGAAAAAAGTAAGATATCTAAACGCGCATCTTTTTATATGACAATGCACAATAATATTCCTGCTCTCTCGCAATCAGTTGGGCAAGATAATTTAGGAAATATTATCAGTGCATTTATAGACGTCTATCTATTAAGCTTAAAATCTGATTATGAGGGGGCACTTATTTGTATTGATGAGATAGATGTTTCACTTCATCCAGATTCTCAAATACGCCTTTTTCAGTTGATGGATAATTTATCTAAAGAATTAAATATCCAGTTTGTGATTACATCACATTCACTTACATTAATAAAAGAAATAACACGCAAGGCTTCTAAGTCTCCGAATGAATTTAAAATTGTTTATTTAAAAAATCCCACAGTCCCATATATTACCCAAAATACTGACTATTACACATTGAAAGCAGATTTATTTAACCAGTTAAGCTTTAAACCACCACTTACAAAAGTTTACTTTGAAGATAAGGCAGGGCTGAAGTTGTTTCTTATGCTATTAGATGCATTGCGCTTTCAATTAGAAGAAGAAAATGGAGCGTTGTCAAATTTCGAAAAAAATGGCAAAACAGGTGCACTAGCATCAAAGTTAAGAGAGCTTAAATGTTTAATTGGGATTGATTCAAAGTTAAATCTAATCCCGGTTGAATTAGGCTGTGAAGATTTAATTAGAATCTCGAAGGCAGATACTTATTTTAAGCGAATAGTTGTGCTATTGGATGGAGATGCTAGAATAAAAAATGGACCAAATATAAAAAAACCAGAGGTAAAGGATTATTTAAATGAACAGCCTGATTTTAAGAAGTTGGAGAGACAGAAGCCAAGTAATGTTTGTTTCTTCCCTGGTTGTTTTGCGCCTGAGTCCTTTCTATATAAAGTATTATATGTTATGACAAAAGAAGAGTTAGAGTATGCGAATTATTGGAGATCATTAGATGCTTCATCTGAGACGGCAATGTACACTCCTGATAAGATTCGAGAACAATTGGCAAGTGTAGGTCATGATTTTAAAAATGATGACTTAAAGGATTTATTCAAAAAATCACTTTGGAAATTTCTGGATGATGCTCATCCTCTACGATGCTACTATAATGAGAGAAATTTAGGTCAGTTAATTGATTTCTGGGAAGAGTTTCTGAAAATTTACGAAAGAGCAAAATCTTTAACGTTACAGAATCGTTATGATTGATACGAGAAGGGCTGATGATGTATGTACTATTCACCGTTGCGATATCCTGGGGGAAAATCAAAACTGGCACCTTTTATGGAATGCATGATGATGCGGCTAAACCACAATGGAGGAACTTATATTGAACCATTTGCGGGAGGTGCCGGAATTGCAATTGAATTACTGGAAAAACAGTTTGCACAACATATCGTTTTAAATGATTACGATAAAGGAATTTATTCCTTTTGGCGTGCTGCGTTGAGTGACACTGAACGTTTTATCTCGGATATTAGAACTGCGCCTTTGACAATAGATGAATGGCGTCGCAACCATGATATCTGTATTAATAATAACAATAGATATAGCTATGACCTGGGGTTTGCAACTTTTTATATGAATCGAACTAATAGATCAGGAATAATCAAAGGGGGAGTTATAGGCGGAATTCAGCAAAATGGGAAATGGAAGATGGATGTCCGGTTCAATAGAGAACACCTTGTTGACAGGATTTTGAAAATAGCAAAAAATCGCGACCGCATATCATTATATAATAAAGATGTTCGGAGTTTTATACAACATTATCTCCCTAAATATCAAAACAATGCTTTAGTCTATTTCGATCCGCCATACTATCATAAAGGACATCAGTTGTATTTGAATTTTTTTAATCATAATGATCATGCTTCAATTAAGAATATGATAACTAGTACAAATTCGGTAGACTGGATTATAACATATGATGATACTCCGGAAATTCGAAAGCTGTATGAAGGACAAAGGGTAGCATCATTCGAATTAGACTATTCGGCTTCGAGACGTAGGCAGGCACACGAATTGATTATTTTTAAGCCTGGTATCAGTGTTCCAACAAATCAGGAATTAGAGGAAGAAAATATATTTATTAATCTTAATGATTTAGATTTAGATAAGTGATTGATAAAGCATATGTGCGTTATGGCTATATATAAGATTGTTGTGTTGTTTCAGTGCTACTCAATACGCACGCAGGAGTTATATGATTCATAATAGGAAGTCAGTGAATACGTAGGCAGAAGCTGGTTGGTTTAAGCGAATTATAGCGGGCCCATTGTCAAGACCAGCTTTTCAAACACTAAGCGTGCCTATTGGCATCCAACAAGAAACAAGTTAATAATACTATAAAGAATTAGATGAACTCGCTTACCATCTGGATGGATGTGCTGGGCGTGGAAGTGCTACCTCATGCCGCCGGCTGTCAGTGAAGGTACTTTCCTTTGACGGGTAGCCGGTGACATGAGGTAGTCTCAGCCTCAACGCATCACTTCAGACCTTTTTAATAGATCTTATCTTATGATGCAAAACATCTGTAATATAATTCATCTGGGGTTTCATAATCCAAGGCTTCATGTGGACGTACCCTGATGTATTTTTCGATGCATGCGGCAATTAGCCGACGCAGCTCTCTGGGCGTTCCGTATTCATACGTATATATCTGCTCTATTTTAAAGCTGCGAAACCTTTGTTCAATTATGATGCTGTCAGCCTAGCGCCGTTTCCCATCCTTATTTTGCTGAATCCCCAATCTTTTGAGCATGGATTTGTAAGCATCAGAGCCTGTAGTCCCGTAATTTTATATCTAGAATTCATCTGATGCCTTGCTGAAATATTCGGTAGATACTGACATTTTACTGATATTTTAGTTCCTGATTAGCTTGAGCTTTCCTCTCTATAGGTATGTGATTATATCTAGCAAGGAGGAGATTACTATGGATATGCCAGCTAATGCCAAGATGCAGACTATCTCAGGGAAAAAGTATGTCTTTATTGATACTCCCTATTGGAACGCAGAGAAGCATCGCGGGGAGCATAAACGCCGCTATATTGGGAAAATAGTAGAGGGACAGTTCATTCCGAATGGGAAGTATCTGCTATCACTGGAGAAATCCGGAACGGTTAAGCCAGGGCCGGTACCTGTTACCGAATGTAAGCGGCAGTTTTATGGAGCGACCTATCTCCTTGACCAAATTGGTGATAAGCTCGGAATTGTGGATGATTTGAAAGTGTTCTTCCCCGACAAGTATAAGCAGCTCTTGTCACTTGCCTATTTCTTTGTCTTGGAGGAAGGCATGTCTGCTTACCGTCTCCGCAAGTGGGCGTTGACTCATAAGCATCCCTATGGCAGGGACATCCCTTCCCAGCGGATTAGTGAGCTTATGGGCTCCATTGATGAAGCTTCAAAGATGAACTTTTTCCGTCGGAAGGCTCGATGCAGAACGGAGAAGGAGTTTCTTGCTTTTGACACCACGTCGATTTCTTCTTATTCTGAGCTGATTAAATTTGCCAAGTATGGGAAGAACAAGGAAGGAGACCATCTGCCACAGATTAATTTAGCTCTGCTGTATGGAGAAGTGTCACGGCTTCCGGTTTATTTTCGCAAGCTTACAGGAAATACGGCAGACGTCAGTCTGATACGAAATCTGATGCTGGACATTGATTTTCTGGATATGAAGAAACTGAGCTTCGTTATGGACAGAGGTTTCTACAGTGAGAAGAATATTAATGACCTGATGAAGCATCACCATAAGTTCCTCATAGGTATTAGATGCGGACTGAAAATTGCCAGAAAACATCTTGATGAGGTCCGTGGGGAAAAGCTGATCAGCTGGGAAAATTACAACGATGGTGTAGGCCTGTGCGCCATGAGCTTTACCGATGAATGGAACTATAGGGAAGAGCAGCCTCGGACAGGGAAATGCATATGCGATAAGCGGAGAGTCTATGTCCATGTATACTTCAACGACCAGCGTTGTACCGATGAACTGCTGAGCTTTGCAAAGTACCTGACATGTCTGCAGGATGAGCAGAAAAGCGGCAAGAAAGCGGAAGGACACTTGAGGGACTACGATAAGTACTTCGTAGTCAGTGAGACCCCCAAGAAGGGACTGCACATTGTCCCCAAAGGGGATGCAATTCATGAACATCAGCGTGATTTCGGCTATTTTGTCCTGCTTTCCAACGGGGTTAAGGACCCGGAGGAAGCCATAAAGCTTTACCGAGTCAGAGACCTGATAGAAAAGGCTTTTGCAAATCTGAAAGAAAGGCTGGACATGAGGCGTATGTCCGTCTCTTCCTCCGAGAATTTCGAGGGAAAGCGGTTTGTACAGTTTCTGGCACTGATTTACCTTTCTTACATCAAAAAGCAAATGGACGAGAAAGGACTGTACAAGAAGTATACGATGCAGACACTGCTGGATTATTTGGATATAATTGAGCTTTACCAACAGCCAGGCAAAGCCCATCATCTTTCAGAGATAACAAAGAAGCAGATGGCTCTGTATGATGCAATGGGAGTTGCAATTCCGAAATAGAGATATAATTTCACGGGACTTCAGGCTGCATGGTGGAGGGAGATTTCTCAACTCTGCTTTGCTACGCTCGAAATGACAGGGGGGCTGAGGTTTGAGGAAAGAGAATTTGAGAGGCGCAACATCAGGTGGCTTGTCATGGTTGGAGGGGCAGCATTGTGGGGGAGAAGGAGGGGGATTTGAAGTTTTAGGAATGGGGAGAATAGAGGTTTGAATTTTAACTGGATTGCAGGTAGATATATTGACAATCATCATCACCGGCGGCGCCGGATTTATTGGTTCTAATTTTATATTTTACATGATGAAGAAGTATCCGGATTATCGTATCGTCTGTCTGGACAAGCTGACCTACGCGGGAAATCTGTCTACCCTGGCATCTGTGATGAATAAGCCGAATTTTCGCTTTGTGAAGATGGATATCTGCGACAGGGATGCCGTATATGGCCTCTTTGAAGAGGAGCATCCGAATGTGGTGGTGAACTTTGCGGCAGAATCCCATGTGGATCGGTCTATCATGAATCCGGAAATCTTTCTGGAGACAAATATCATCGGTACTTCTGTGCTCATGGATGCCTGTCGGAAATACGGTATCGGGCGGTATCACCAGGTTTCTACGGATGGGGTGTATGGTGACCTGCCGCTGGACAGGCCGGACCTTTTCTTCACGGAAAAAACGCCGCTCCACACCAGCTCCCCTTACAGCGGTTCCAAGGCCGGGGCCGATCTTCTGGTGGGCGCATACCATCGGACCTATGGCCTCCCCGCCACCATTTCCCGCTGCAGCAATAACTATGGACCCTACCAGTTCCCTGAAAAGCTGATACCCCTCATGATGATGAACGCCCTGGAAGATAAGCCCCTTCCGGTGTATGGAGATGGGAAAAACGTAAGGGACTGGCTCTATGTGGAGGACCACTGCAAGGCCATCGACCTCATCATCCATCAAGGCACCGTTGGGGAGGTCTACAATATCGGCGGCCATAATGAAATGGCAAATATCGACATTGTCAAACTTATCCTCAAAGAACTGGGAAAATCGGAAAGCCTCATTACCTATGTGAAGGATAGAAAAGGACATGACCGGAGATATGCCATAGACCCCGCAAAGATCCATAAAGAACTGGGATGGCTTCCGGAAACGAAATTTGCTGATGGGATTAAGAAGACTATCCGCTGGTACCTGGAGAATAAAGAATGGTGGATGGGAATCGTAAGCGGAGAGTATCAGAATTACTATAAGAAGATGTATGAGTGATAAATAATCCGCTGTCCGCTATCGGCTTCCGGCTGCCGGCTATCGGCTGACGGCTTCCGGCTATCGGCTATCGGCTTCCGGCTGCTGGCTGCTGGCTTCCGGCGTGCCTTCGGCAATCCCCCCTCGCCACTGCGTGGCCCTCTCCCCCCTGACAAGCAGTGGGGCGCAAGAGAGTATATAGGCGCTCGCTACATAGCCCCGTTCGAGGGCAGGTCAAATGGAGTGAGGACCCTTGCCAAAAAACGTGCATTCCCCTTTGAAGTGGATAAGGGGCTGCCGACCTTTGAAAGAAAACAGACACAATCTTCGCCGGCAGGCGGTTATGTCCTCTGCCCGCAAAAAAAGACCGCCGCGGCGGTCTTTTTTCATATCAGCATTCCAGGTCCAGTTCCACCGGGCAGTGGTCGCTGCCCAGGATATCGGAGTGGATGGAGGCGCCTTTGATGTGGTCTTTCCATACGCTGGAGACGAGGAAGTAGTCGATTCTCCATCCCACGTTTCGTTCTCTGGCTTTGGCAAAGTAGCTCCACCAGGAGTAGGCGTCTTTTTCATCGGGGTGAAGGTGACGGAAGGAGTCGGTGAAGCCGGCGGCAAGGAGGTCTGTCATACGGCCTCTTTCTTCATCGGTGAAGCCGGCATTTTTATGGTTGGAGGCGGGGTTGGCGATATCGATGTCTTCGTGGGCCACGTTCAGGTCGCCGCAGAGAATCACCGGCTTTTCGGCGGCCAGTTTTGTCATGTATTCTTTCATAGCTTCTTCCCAGGTCATGCGGTAGGAAAGGCGCGCCAGTCCCCGCTGGCTGTTGGGGGTATAGCAGCAGAGAAGGTAGTGGCTTCCGAAGTCGGCGGTAATGAGCCGCCCTTCCTGGTCGTGTTCTTCTATACCCAGACCGTAGGTGACAGAGAGGGGCTCTTCTTTGGTGAAGATGGCGGTACCGCTGTATCCTTTCTTTACGGCGCTGTTCCAGTACTGGTGATATCCCGGCAGGTCCAGCTCGATCTGATGGGGCTGCAGTTTGGTTTCCTGCAGGCAGAAGCAGTCTGCATCAAGGGCATTGAAAGCGTCCATAAAGCCTTTTTTTATGCAGGCCCGAAGTCCGTTTACGTTCCAGGAAATATATTTCAATGTTTTCATGGGAGTCTCCTTATTTAAATAGTTAGATATACTGTATCTATTATACAGGGGAGAGGAGAATTTGAAAAGGTGGGAATGGGGAGTCGGGATCGGGGTCGGGATCGGGATCGGGATCGGGATCGGGGTCGGGATCGGGGTCGGGATCGGGATTGGGAATGGGGAATCGGGATCGGGATCGGGATTGGGATCGAGAATCGGGAGCCGTCGGCGGGCAGCAGGCTGCCATTTGGTCAATTTCCGTGAAAATGAATGTATACAAAAGGGGCTGTAAAAAAATGATGACCATTTTTTCACAGCCCTTTTTTATATACTTTATCAGTTGGTGAGGGATCTCATGGGGGCGGGAATCTTTCCGCCGCGGTTGATGAATTCGTCGGCCCGGAATTTGTTGATTTCCAGGACAGGGGCATAGCCCATGAGGCCGCCGAACTGAACCATGTCGCCCGGTTTCTTCCCCGGTACGGGGATGAGGCGGGTGGCAGTAGTTTTGTTATTGATCATGCCGATGGCTGCTTCGTCAGCCAGGATGGCGGAGATGGTGGAAGCCGGGGTGTCGCCGGGGATGGCAATCATGTCAAGGCCTACGGAGCAGACACAGGTCATGGCTTCCAGTTTTTCCAGGCAGAGGCTGCCTTTTTCTACGGCCTGAATCATACCCAGGTCTTCGCTCACCGGAATGAAGGCGCCGGAGAGGCCGCCTACGCTGGAGGAGGCCATGAGGCCGCCTTTTTTCACAGCATCATTCAGGAGGGCCAGGGCGGCTGTAGTTCCCGGGCCGCCGCAGCTTTCAAGGCCCATTTCTTCCAGTACCTGGGCCACGCTGTCGCCTACGGCGGAGGTGGGAGCCAGGGAAAGGTCGATAATGCCGAAGGGAGCATGGAGTCTTTCGGTGGCAGCTTCGGCTACCATCTGTCCCAGACGGGTAATCATGAAGGCGGTGTTTTTAATGGTGCGGGCTACCACGTTCAGGGGAGCGCCTTTCACGTCTTCCAGGGCTCTCTTTACCACGCCGGGGCCGGAAACGCCTACATGGATGGCGGTGTCCCCCTGGGTGACGCCATGGAAAGCACCGGCCATGAAGGGGTTATCTTCTACAGCGTTGCAGAATTCCACCAGCTTGGTGCAGCCATAGGCGTCCTGGTCTTTGGTAAGTTCTGCTGTTTCTTTCACCACTTCCCCCATGCGTTTGACAGCATCCATATTGATGCCGGCTTTGGTGGAGCCTACGGCTACAGAGCTGCAGATGCTCTTTGTGGAAGCCAGGGCTTCAGGAATGGAGTCAATGAGAATCTTATCGGCCGAGGACATGCCCCGGTCTACCAGGGCGGAGAAGCCGCCCAGAATGTCTACGCCTACTTCATCGGCTGCTTTCTGCAGGGTCTTTGCAATGGACACATAGCTTTTGGCCGGAATGCCGCCGGCAATGAGGGAAACAGGGGTAACGGAAATACGGCGGTTGATAATAGGCACGCCGTATTCTCTGGAAATATCATGGCTCACTTCCGTCAGATGTTCGGCTTTGGTGCAGATGGTGTCGTAAATCTTGCGATTCAGGGTCTTTTCATCATCGGAAACGCAGCCTAAAAGGGAAATGCCCATGGTAATGGTGCGCACGTCCAGTTTGTTCTGGTCAAACATGCGCTCAGTGGCCAGGATTTCTTCAATATCGAGCATGGCTCCCCCTTTCAGATACGGTGCATGGCATAGAAAATATCAGCCAGCTGGGCCCGTACATCGACGCCCAGTTCTTTTCCCAGGACGCCCAGTTCATCCTGGACTTCCTTTAAGGAACCTTTGGCCTTTTCCATGTCGCAAATCAGGACCATATCAAAAATATCGCCAAGAATGGTTTGGGAAATGTCGAGAATATTAATATTTTCCTTTGCCAAAGCTGCCGCAACACCGGCAACAATGCCTACACGGTCAGCACCGATTACAGTGACTACGATTTTTTTCATACATCTGCTCCTTCCGTATTTCATTCCATAGAAATCAGACGCTGCAGCCCATTTTCCTGAAAGTATCCTTCTGCAGAATGTCTTTTCTCATTATAGCATATATGGGGAGGGGAATGGGGAGTGGGGACTCGGGGATGGAGACTGGGGACTCGGGACTGGGGGATGGGGACTCGGGGCTCGGGAATGGGGAATGGGGACTCGGGGCTCGGGGCTCGGGAATGGGGAGTGGGGACTGGGGAATGGGGACTCGGGGATGGGGATCGGAAGCCGGGAGCCGACAGCCGACAGCCGTCAGCCGATAGCCGATAGCCTAGACTGGGGAATCGCGAATCGGGAGCCGTCAGCGGCTCTTTCTGCAGGGGGGCTGCTTCCTGACATATTTTTTATAAAGGAACACACAGATAATGACAGACAGAAGGGAGCCTGCTGGGGCGGCCATGCCCATGGGGTAAAGGGTGGATGGGAAGAGGAGGGCGGCGGCATAGGTGCCGGGGATGCGGACGGTGAAGATGGAAATCACATTGTGGATGAAGGAGAAGGCCGCTTTCCGGCAGGCTGCAAAATAGCCGGAGAAGCAGAAGTGGATACCGGCAATGGCGCAGTCTACCACATAGGATTGGAAGTAGTCGTTCCCCATGGCAATGACGGCAGTTTCTCCCGGTACGAAGAGGGCTACGATTTCAGGGGCTTTGAAATGGATGAGGAGGATACAGAGAAGGCCGAAGGCGACACAGACGGTAATGCCGTAGCGGAGGGCCTGTCTGCTCCTTTCTGTCAGGCCGGCGCCCAGGTTCTGGGCGGCCGTAGCCGATACAGTGGACATCATGGCAGAGGGTACCAGGAAGAGGAAACTGATGATCTTTTCTACGATGCCTACTGCCGCTGCGGCTTCCACGCCGCGGCTGTTGGCGATGGAGGTGATAATGAGGAAGGATACCTGGATGAGTCCGTCCTGGCAGGAAATGGGAACGCCGATGGAAAGGATGCGGCGGGTCCATTTTTTCCCGGGAATAAAGGAGCGGCGGGTCAGGGAAAGGGGTGCCAGTTTCCGATGGAGGTAGAAAAGGGAAAGGACCACGCTTACCACTTCACTGGCAAAGGTGCCCCAGGCAGCGCCGGCGGCGCTCATGTGGAAGGAGCCGATGAGAAGGTAGTCCAGAAAGATATTGACTATGCCGGAAATGGCAATGAAGGTCATAGGGGCTTTTGTATTTCCCATGCCCCTGAAAAAGCCGCTCACTGTGTTATACAGTACAATGAGGGGCACTCCGGCAAAGCAGATGGTCAGGTAGGCTCGGGTATCTTCCAGTGCTTCCGGCGGTGTCTGCAGCAGCTGTAGAATGAAGGGCATGGAGAGAAAGAGAAGTCCAGTGAATACAAGGGAGAAGGGGATGAAAAGGGCGGCGGCGCTTCCCATGAGGCGGAAAGCTTCTTTTTCATCTTTTGCGCCCAGGGCCCGGGCGATGGAAACGGCGCTGCCGATGGTGAGGCCTGCAATCATGACGATGATCATGTGCATCACCTGGCTGCCGATGGATACGCCGGTAACGGGGGCGGCGCCATAGTACTGGCCGGTAATGAAAAGATCCGCCATGCCGTAGAAGGTCTGGAGGAAGCAGGCTGCCAGATAAGGAATGGCAAAGCGCATCATTTTGGGAAAAAGGGGTCCTCGGGTCAGATCATTTTGAAGTATCATAGTGATTTCCTTATAAAAAAAAGACAGAATATTCTTATTTCAAAAGAATATCATGTCTTTTTCAGAAAGTAAAAAGAAGAAAAATCGTCGAATCAGCACTTTTTTTCATGGAAATAGTAAATGAAGCGGCGAAGGGAAGGGGATACGTGGGATGGATTGTATACCAGACAGGTCCATTCTTCAAAGCAGGGAGGAAGGGGGAAGGCGCAGAGATTTTCACTCTGGCCCGGCGGGAGGGGAAGAATGGAAAAGCCGCCGCCCAGGGACAGGCGGAGCAGCTGTTCCGTATAGTTTGATACCTTCTCGCTCTTTGCAAAGGAGGTATGGTACACTTCCTCAAATTTCTTCCGGCAGCTGTCCACATAGGAAGGACTGTGAGATTTCGTCAGGAAGGAAAGGGAACCAATGAGGCGGGGGATATCTTTGTACTTTTCGCTGCTGGATACAGCGCATACCAGGCACTGGGGAACGGGCATAAGGGGAATGGTGGCAAACCGTTTGGGAAAAGCAATGGCGTCGGGGCCTATGATTCCGTCCAGGGCCCCTTCATCAAGGGCCTTTTCCAGCTCCGGTACCGGTGCCATATGGTAGGACAGACTGATTTGAGGAAAAGATTTCTGAAGGTCCGGGAGGAAATCAAGGCCCCTGTATTCCTGGGATGCCAGGCCCAGACGGCAGAGGGCTTTTGGGGCGGCAAGAGAAGAAAGAAGGGCCTCATAGTCTCCATGAATTTTTTTCATGCCTTCATAAAACTGCCGTCCTTCCTTTGTAAGAGAAAGTCTGCTCCTGGAACGAAGGAAAAGGATGCAGCCCGTTTCCTTCTCCAGCTGGGCAATGTACTTGCTCATGGTGGTCTGGGCAATGTGGCACCGATCGGCGGCTTTTGTAAAACTTTCGGATTCTGCCGCCGCAAAGAAATAGTAAAGTTTATCAATATCCATAGAAGCCTCCCGGCATGACGTTCTTATGTGCATTATATCACGGCGGAGAGGAATGCAAGTAACGCTGGCTCTTTCAGAAAGGAACCGGGAGAAAGGGCTTAGGAACTAGTGGACTAGTGGGCTAGGGAAGCACTGATTAATTCATAGAGTTTGCTTTTATAAGAATTTTCATGCACTGCTTCGTCATGAGGCTCCTTAAATAGCTCGCTATTCGCGTCGCCTCATTCCTTGCATTGCATAAAAATTCAAGAATAAAAGCAAACAACGATTTAATCAGCGCTTCTCTAGGCAGGTGTTGACTCATTGGTAGAGTCAGTGCTGCTCTATGAAATACAGTCTTATCACAGGATTTGATTTCCTGCGGTGAAAACCTGATTTCAGCCTCTGATATAAAATAAGAAAACTCTGTCTACTCTATAAATACTGAGGAGGAATTTATGATTACATCAAAAAGCAGAAAAGTTGTGCTTCTTTCCGCCGTTCTGCTGTCCCTTTCCGGATGGACTGCCTTTGCAGATTCTCCGGATATGACAGCCGGCCAGGGTGGGATGACCCAGAGCGCCATGATCAATGTAAAGACCGGACAGCAGTCCGGCGGCGCAGGACAGATTACCGATGAAACTGCGGAAAGCAAAACGGAATCTTCCGTGGCTGTGAAGCAGTCCCAGCAGCAGACCGTGGCAGTGGGGGATGCGTCCCTCTACCTGTCCAAGGCCGATGATGAAGCCATTGAAGCCCAGGTAGGAAAGACGATTACATCCGTTGACTTTGCCGGCATTCCGGAAGAAGTTAAAACGAAACTCTCTCCCCTGGTACAGAGCAAGCCGGGTACCCAGCTCACGGAAGAGGGAGTACGAAACGATGTGGCCTCTATCGGCTCTACCGGCGTATTCTCCCAGATTACGCCTGCTTTCAGTCCCGTGCCGGAAGGGGTGGGCATTACCTACCAGCTGGCAGCCAATCCGGTGGTTCATGACGTTACCTTTACGGGAAATACCATATTCACCAGCGACTATCTGAAATCCATTATGAATATCCCGCAGGACAGCGTCCTCAACTTCGTGCTGGTGAACCAGAAGCTGAAGCAGATTGAAGATCTCTACCTGAAACAGGGCTACATGCTTGTTTCCATTCCTTCTGTCAATGTTTCTTCTGACGGCACTCTTCACGTAGATATTTCCGAAGGCGTAGTGGAAGATATTGTCATTGTAGGCAATGACAAGACCAAGGATAAGGTTATCACCCGCGAACTGAAGCTGAAGAAGGGCAAACCTTTCAATAAGTTCCAGGCAAGCCGCAGCATGGAAAGACTGTACAACCTGGGATACTTTGAAGATGTGAACATGAAGCTCCTGCCGGGCAAAGAAAATGAACATAATGTAATCATCGAAATCGATGTGATTGAACAGAAGACCGGTATCGTCACCGTAGGTGCCGGCTACTCCGACTCCGACGGCACCGTAGGTATTGTGGAACTGGGTGATACCAACTTCCGCGGCACCGGCGACAAGGTGAACTTCCACTGGGAATTCGGCGGTGCAGGGGACGGCAAGAACTACACCATTTCCTATACCCATCCCTGGATCAACGATAACGGCGACTCCCTGGGCGCATCCATTTTCAACCGTATTTATGAATATGATGACTATGATGCCAAAGGCCATGAAATCGCAGAATATGATAAGAGAAGAAAAGGCTGGAACCTCACCTGGGGCCATGTGACCGATGAGTACAGAACCAACTACTTCAATTTCGAATCCTCCAAGGAATCCTACGATGACCATGACGGATTTGACTGGCAGGGTCATGCCGAAGATAAATTCAATGATTTTGACTCTTATGGCTATACGTCTAAGGATGAAATGAAGTCTGCTTGGAAAAAAGCTATTTGGGACAACTTTGGTACCACCAACAGCTTTACCTTTACCCATGTATTCGATAACCGCGACAACTACTTCAATGCCAGCAAGGGCCACAGACTTTCCTTCGCAGCTCAGTGGGGCGGCCATGGACTGGGCGGGGACTATGACTTCTACAAGTTCACCGCTGAAGGCCGTTTCTACAAGAACCTGGGCAGCAGCCATATCCTGGCTCTCCGCCTGATGGCAGGCTATATCGACGGCGACGTTTCCTACGGCAACCTCTTCAGCCTGGGCGGTTCCAATACGCTTCGCGGCTATGAAGACGACCAGTTCAAAGGTAAGAAAATGTACGCCGGCACCCTGGAATACCGCTTCCCCATTGCGAAGAAGGTACAGGGCGTACTCTTCACCGATGTGGGCAGTACCTGGAGTCTGGACCAGGGCAAGATTCCCTGGTACGAAGATGATGATTCTCTCAACTGGGCAGTGGGCGTAGGCCTTCGTCTCCAGACGCCAATCGGACCAATCCGTCTTGACTACGGCCACGGGGACCAGAATAAGTTCCACTTCAGCTTCGGTACCCAGTTCTGATTTACAGGAGGAGGACTATGTTTTCTTCCTTACTGAAAAAACAGATGATGCGGGCAGGATTTCTTCTGCTCGTTTCTTCTTTTCTCCTTTATTCCCCTGCCCAGGCAGCGCCTATTGAGAAAGTGGAGGTATCCCTGGATGCAGCGGGAGAAGATTTGCCGCCGGCGGTGGAAAAGCGGGTGGTATCCAGTATTTCCTCCATTGGAAACAGGGTGTTTGTGGGAAAGGAAGAAAATCTCTTTGCCTTGAACAGCAGCGCCTATGACAAGGTGCTGGCAGACATTATCAACCGGGTGGTTATCGGCTATGTGGTGTCGGATCTCTCTGTAAACTACGGCAGGGATACGTCCATCCATGTGACCCTTCAGCCGGTGGGGCAGATTATCCGCCATGTGGATACGGAAATCGACTATGGCGGCCTTTCGCCGGAAGCGGCCCGCTACGTGGCAGAGGATACGGCCGATGTGCCGTCTCTCATGGAAAACCTTCTCATCGGGCTTCCCGTAGATTCCGTGGGCTGGGCGGAAAGTGTGTCCCAGTCGGCAGGCCGGGACCTTCTTTCCCAGATTCTTCCGGAATTCCAGGCCAATTTTGAAGTGGAGTCCGGAGAAAATACGAAGGTGAAGATTTACCTGATTCCCCAAGGAAAAATCGTCCGTTCCAGCAGGCTCACCTTTGAGAAGACCACTGTTCCAAGGCTTCTCATGCTTCGAGCAGCGGAAGAGACGGAAAGCGCTCTGGCCTCTCTCCGGGGCCTTCCGGTGGACTTCGTCACCAGGCACAGCAGCCGTATTGCTTCTGATATGAATGAAATCCTCCAAAAGGACTCTTTCATCCGGAAATACGGCATTGCCACAGATACGACTCTTGTTTCCGGCGAAACGGCGGAACTTCAGGTGAACGCCTTGACAGATCACTGGGTGATCCGCACGGAAGTGTGGCTGGATGCCGGAAGAGAGGGCGACAAGAACACGGCAGTGGAAGGAATGCTGGGCCACTATATCGGGAAACATGATACCCTCTTCGGGGAAGCCCGCTTCTATCCCGGCCCCATGGACTGGAATGTGTATGGCGGTTTTACCCATCAGTTCGGTTCCTTCATGGACCTGGGCTATAAGTATGATTTCGTGGACAGCGCCAGCCATATCTTTGGCACTGTGCCTATAGGAAATAAATTTGCCCTGCGCTACGACAGGGATTTCAGGGAAAGAAACAATGAATTTGGATTTTCCTATAAAATTCATAATTACATTACCCTGGAATACGTGTATAATGATGAAGATGGCAAATGGCTGAGACTCATTGCCAATTTATAAAGGAGTGGACTTATTATGATGACAACTCTTGGAAACAAGAAGAATGTAAAGATTTTTTCCTTTGCCCTGGCCGGCGTATTTATTGCGTCTGTAGCCGTCATGGCAGTGGTATCCATGGGAGATACGGCCAACGCTGCTCCCACCTCTGATATCGGCGTGGTGGACCAGAGAGAAGTGATTTCCTCCAACGGCCAGCTGGCATTGAATTACCAGCAGAAAATGAAGGAAACTGCCGATGAAATGCAGAAAGATTTCGACGCTAAATCTGCCGGCATGTCCGATGCAGATAAAGAAAAACTGTTCAATGACATGCAGCAGCAGTTCAACCAGAAGCGCACTGCCATTGAAAAGGATATGGAAGACCAGGTCACCGGTGCTGTGAAATCCGTGGCATCCAAGAAGGGCCTGTCCCTGGTGGTGGACAAATCGGCTGTTATTTACGGCGGCACCGATATTACCAAGGATGTCAGCGATACTCTCAATAAATCTATTTCCGCATCCCAGTCTGCCGCTGCCTCCCAGAGCAAATAACGGAGGACTGAGATGATGCACCGCAGGTCCCTGCTTGCTGCTGCTGTTTCCGTCATGACTGCCCTGTCCCTTGTGCTTTCGGGCTCTCCAGTTAGGTTTGTTATGTTTCATTTGAAAGCTCTTTTGCA
>ERZ506750.534-NODE-534-length-16871-cov-4.280150_pt1 | contig 16871 bp, 7 predicted proteins | sample MGYA00513186_ERZ506750 | MGnify/ENA metagenome assembly ERZ506750
TTGTTGCTGCTCCGGCGCAGCAGGGATACCAGTTCTTTCAGTTCCGGCAAATCCAGCTGCACCACATAGCCGTCCACAGCCATTTTCCGCAGATAGGCGCTCAGGTTTTTTGTCCCAAACTGTGCCATTTTCTGCTGAATCAACTCCATTTCATCAGCGGACACCCAAAACAAAACCGGCACATCCCGCTTGCGCTTTGCCATGGTTATCGCTCCAGCTCCCGTTTTTTCGGGGCGGCAGGCTTGCGGGCAGGCGGTTCCTGCTTAAGCTTTTGCAGGATAGAGCTTTTCTGCTGTTCTTGAGCGACTTTTCGGAACTGTCTGGTGAACAGGTCGGTCAAACCGGGATTGACCCGATCTACCACCAGATAGGCACCGTGGCGGAAAGCGTCGCTGTCCTCCAGCATGGGAATAGTTTTTGCCCAGGCTTTATTGTCCTGAGAGATACGCCCGTCATGGTTCTTGTGCTGGATGGTGTTGGCAAGAATAAACTGTACCCGTTCCGTCCCGAATTTTTCCAGCACATCTTTGACCGCCGCCTCCGTATCCAGCCGATTCTCTGCATAGTGGGCGCTGATGGTCTGCTCAATGGCTTCTTTGCAGGCGCTGTTCGCCTGATATGAGAGGTTGTACTGTGCCATTTCCCCATGCTCGGACGCATAGGCAGCAGAATGGGGATAGACCGGTGTTGTTCGCAGTTCCTCTTTGGCTCTGCACACATCGTCAGCACGGTTCTCAATGCTGTCCCGGATCACATCCATGTGGCCGGTCTCCAGCTTTTCAAAATAGCGGTACACATCCGCCAACGGAGAGGGAGATTCCAAAAGTGCCTGTGCCTGGGTGTCGGTCAACTCCAGTTCCTCCATTGCCATCACGATGTCCTCGCGGATGGTGTACTCATAGGCATGGTTTAAGACTTCTTCCGGGGGCTGGCTTTTCAGCCAGTCCCGGAACTTGTCCTGTTCAGCAGTCATCTTTTCATAAAGGGCTGTATTCAGATTGTTGGTATTCATGTTATCGCACCTCCTCATGCTGTTTTGGTTTCTTGTCTGTACTGCAGGCCGGCACCGGGCGCTTCAGGCTGTCCAACACCGAAGTCCGTGTGCTTTTGGCAACAACAGCCTCTGCGTGCGCCTGTCCCTTTCCGTCGATGTTGAGCAAAGTATCCAGCTCCACCAGACGGGCATTTTTGCTTCGCAGTTCTTCTTCATAAAGGAATGGCTTTCCGACTTCCTCCTTTGCGGCAGCCTGCTGCTGATAGAGGTTATCCAGCTGGGCCTTTGCCGCCTCCAGACGCTGGGGCATCTGGGCGAGGGCATTGTCGATACGGGTAAGATTTCCGCGAGGGTCTATACCAAGGGTTGCCCGGTGGGTCATCTGTCCTTTCAGCAGGAGCGTATACTCCTGTTTCCATGCGGAAAATTCCACGGATATGGCATAGCCCCGGTAGCTGCCGATTTGCACCGGATCGGAGGTTTTGACCTCCTTGCAGGCATCCAGAAGTGCTGCGCCGGCATTCTCCTTATCGGTCAGCAGATCGCCGCGGATTTCCATACCAGCAAAACCGTCCTCCGGGTGCGGGTGCGCTGCCAAAACCTCCAGATCGGATTCAAAGCCCTTGATAAAGCCTTTGTGCTTTTCAATCTCCTCCGGGAAGTATTTGAGCAGCTGGTCCTCCAGACGATATTGCTTGCTCTGGTGGTCGGCTTTCATCAGCTTCAGGCGGGATACCTCCACATCTAAATCCATACGCTCCTTGATGCGGGGATCTCCGGCGCACAGGGCTTTGATCTCGGCAAAGGAAAGCGCCGTTTCGTCCACATCATCGCAGGAACGCACTGGTGATTTAGAAGTCATGATCTGACTGATGAATTTTTGCTTATTCTCCACCGTCTGCCAGAGGTATGCGTCAAAGGTTCCTTCGGTCACATAGCGGTACACATGGACAAGAGGATTCTGGTTACCCTGGCGCTCGATACGGCCCTTGCGCTGGGCAAGGTCTCCCGGTCTCCACGGACAGTCCAGGTCATGAAGTGCCACCAGACGGTCCTGCACATTGGTGCCTGCGCCCATCTTGGCGGTGCTGCCCAAAAGGACACGCACCTGGCCGGTACGGACTTTAGAGAACAACTCCTTTTTCCGCACTTCGGTGTTGGCTTCATGGATAAAAGCGATCTGGTCGGCAGGCATTCCCTGAGCAATGAGTTTCTGACGAATATCGTCATATACCGTAAAGACCGGTTCCTGCTCCGGCAGAGGCACAGCGCCTTCCAATGCGTGAAGCAGTGGATTATCCAGCGTTTTCGCCGCCTTGCTTACAGGAGCTTTTGCCTGCGGTGTAGAAATGTCGCAGAACACCAGCTGGGTCAGCTTGTCAGCTTTGCCATCCCGCCAGATCTGCATGATGTTGTCCACGCACTGATTGACCTTTGTGCCAGGTTCATCCGGCAGCATCTGGTTGACAATTCTCTGGTCCAGGCCCAGCTTACGGCCATCCGAGGTAATCTTGAGCATATTGTCCTGGGATGGGTCAACGGTTCCGCTGTGTACCAGCGATGCCCGTTCCGAAAGAGCCTTGACCATTTCCTGCTGATGTTCGGTAGGCTGCGCCACGATGTTGTGGTATTCCACCTCCGGGGTGGGCAGGTTCAGTTGGTCGGCGGTCTTGATGTCCGCCACTTCTTTGAACAGGTTCATCAGCTCTGGCAGATTAAAGAACTTGCTGAATCTCGTTCTTGCCCGGTAGCCGGTTCCCTCCGGTGCCAGCTCCAATGCTGTGACGGTCTCCCCAAATCGGGAAGCCCAGCAGTCGAAGTGGGTCATGTTCAGTTCTTGCAGGCGTTCATACTGAAGGTAACGCTGCATGGTGTAAAGCTCGGTCATGGAGTTGCTGACCGGGGTGCCGGTGGCAAAAATCACGCCACGGTTTCCGGTGATCTCATCCATATAGCGGCACTTGGCAAACATATCGGAGGATTTCTGCGCGTCCGATGTGGAAAGACCAGCCACATTCCGCATTTTTGTGTATAGAAACAGGTTTTTATAGTTGTGGGCCTCGTCCACAAACAAACGGTCCACACCCAGCTGCTCGAAGGTTACCACATCGTCTTTTCGCCCCTCGGCTTGCAGCTTTTCCAGTCTGGCTTCCAGAGACTTTCTGGTACGCTCCAGCTGCTTGACGGTAAAACGCTCGCCGCCGCTGGCCTGTACCTCTGCAATCCCCTCAGTGATCTCGTCGATCTGTTCATAGAGAAGCCGTTCCTGACGCTCCCGGCTGATGGGGATACGCTCAAACTGACTGTGTCCCATGATAATGGCATCATAATCACCCGTCGCAATACGAGCGCAGAACTTCTTTCGGTTATGGGTCTCAAAGTCCTTTTTGGTGGTGACTAAGATATTGGCGGAAGGATAGAGACGCAGAAACTCCGACGCCCACTGCTCGGTCAGATGGTTTGGAACCACAAAGAGAGATTTCTGGCACAAGCCCAGGCGTTTGGCTTCCATCGAAGCAGCTACCATCTCAAAAGTTTTGCCTGCGCCTACTTCATGTGCCAACAGGGTATTTCCTCCATACAGCACATGGGCGATGGCGCTTTTCTGGTGTTCCCGCAGGGTAATGGCCGGGTTCATGCCCCCAAAAGTGATATGGCTGCCATCATACTCGCGGGGACGGGTAGAGTTCATTTCTTCGTTGTACTGGCGCACCAAAGTCTGGCGGCGCTCCGGGTCTCTCCAGATCCAGTCCCTAAAGGCTTCCCGGATCGCCTGCTGTTTTTGAGCCGCCAGGGTGGTCTCCTTGGCGTTCAGAACCCGGCGCTCTTTTCCGTCTGCGTCCTCTATGGTGTCATAGATGCGGACATCCCGCAGGTTCAGGCTGTCCTCTAAAATCTTGTAGGCATTGGCACGACTGGTCCCATAGGTGGTATAAGCTGCCACATCGTTGTAGGATACAGAAGATTTCCCCTTGATCTGCCATTCAGCGGTAAAGGACGAATAGTTGACCCCGATACTGCGCTGGAGATAAAACGGGGTATTAAAGGTCTCATACATAAACTGCTGGATATATTCCTTGTCAATCCAGGTAGCGCCCAGACGCACCTCAATCTCCGACGCATCCAGGTCTTTGGGCTGGGCGGCGGTAAGAGCTTCCACATTGACTGCATAAACCGGGTCCTGCTGTGCCGCCCGCTGCGCCTGACGCAGTTTTCGGCGTACATTGCCAGAGAGGTATTCATCAGCAGTCACATAATGGGGCGTTCCGTCCTGCTCCAACTGTCCCGGTACACGGAAGATTACGCCTTGCAGCTCTCCGGCCAGTTCTTCTTTTGTTTTTCCGGTAAGCTGGCTCATATAGTCCATATCCACGCAGGCTTTTTCCGAGATGGACACCGCCAGTGCTTCACTTGCCGTATCCACCACAGCCACCGCCTGATGGGGCTTGATGGTCCGCTTGGTGAACATATCTGCCTTGCGTTCCAGCTTTCCGTCCTCGTCGATGACTTCCAGCGCACAGAGCAGGTAATAGGAAGAATCGTCTGCATAGGCCAGACGGTTTGCACGGTCATTGATGAGACCGTATTTGGAAGAAAAGCTGTCATAGAGGCTGTTCAGTTCCGCCTGCTTCTCCCGAATGGTGCTGTCCGGAACCGCTGCATCCATCTGAAGGTCGATCAGTTCCTGCACACAATCACGCAGTCCCACAAGACCTTTTACACGGGCTTCGGCGGTGGCGTTGAGGTCAGGGCGCACCATACGGCTGTTTTCCCGGTAGTACACCTGCCCGTCTACAATGGCATAGGAATAGTTCTTCACATTGGGGTCGGCAGGAATGGAGGTGTCAATAGCTTCGCCTTCGCCCAGCTCCGGCAGCTCTGCCTCCTGATAAGTGCCATGAATGTACTTCACAGCATCATGCAGCTGGTCGGAAAGCTCCAGTCCCTCAATAGGGTTCACGGTGTAGTCCATACCATGAGCAGTGCTTACCGGCTCCTGTCTGCCCAGCACCATTTCTGGGTGGTCGATAAAATACCGGTTGATGGCAAACCCGTCCTCCGTCTGTCCGGTCTGGGTCCATTCCGGCACGATGTCCAACGGGCGGTCCCGCTTTTGGAGGAAGATGATGTCCGATACCACCTCGGCACCGGCATTCTTTTTGAACGCGTCATTAGGCAGACGGATCGCTCCCAGCAGCTCGGCACGCTGGGCAAGATAGCGGCGCACGGTGGAATCCTTGGCGTCCATGGTATATCGAGAGGTCACAAAAGCCACCACGCCGCCGGGACGCACCTGGTCCAGCGCCTTGGCGAAAAAGTAGTTGTGAATACTGAAATTCAGCTTGTTGTAGGCTTTGTCGTTGACCTGATACTGACCGAACGGCACATTGCCGATGGCAAGGTCAAAGAAGTCACGCCTATCGGTGGTCTCAAAGCCTCCTACTGTGATGTCCGCCTTGGGATAGAGCTGCTTTGCGATGCGCCCGGAAACAGGGTCCAGCTCCACGCCGTACAGACGGCTGTTTCGCATTTTCTCCGGCAGCATACCAAAGAAATTGCCCACACCCATAGACGGCTCCAGAATATTTCCGGTCTCAAATCCCATACGGTCCACCGCTTCATAGATGGCCTGAATGACCGTAGGGCTGGTGTAATGGGCGTTGAGGGTAGAGCTTCTGGCGGCGGCATATTCCTCCGGGGTCAGCAGTTCTTTTAGCTGGGCATACTCTAAAGCCCATACCGGTTTCTCCGGGTCAAACGCATCAGAGAGACCGCCCCAGCCCACATATCGAGAAAGAACCTCCTGCTGTTCGGGGCTTGCCTGCTGTCCGGCAGCTTCCAGCTCTTTCAGCAAACGAATCGCATTGACATTTGCCTGGAACTTGGCTTTCGGACCACCTTCGCCCAAATGCTCATCGGTAATGCGGAAGTTTTTTGCATTGCGGCGCAGGTTAGCCTTGTATTCCTCATAAGATGCTTCCTCGGCAGCTTTGGCATTGGGGAAGGTCTGCCACTGGCCATTGACCTGAATGGAAACCGGGTGTTCGTCCAGCACTTCCTCAAAGGTTTTCTCCGGCTCAGTCACAGGGGCTGGTGGCTCCGGCTCCTCGATATGCAGTCGTTCCACCACCACATCATAAGGCAGATTGTTCTTATCGCCCGGATAGACGGCCATGGTCTCGGAATGGAAGGTCGGGGATTCGGTAGCCGGTTGGGGCTGTTCCTGTCCAAAACCGTCCTGCTGACGGGCATACATCCCGCGCAGCAAAGACGCAACCTCATCCCAGCGGAAATACAGCATAGCCAGACGCTTTTCCTCTGCATCCATGACTTCCAGTTCTATGCCCTGTGCCGTGGTACGGTAATCGGCAATATCGCCGGTCTCCAGATTCAGTGTCTCAATCTCACCGGAATAGGCTCTGCTCAGCCAGTAGGCGATCTCGCTGTTGCTCCTGCCGGATTGCAGCAGCGTGGAAATCTGCTTTTTATCCGCTTCATCCATCAGTCCATGAGCCAATACATCCCGCAAGTCCTGATCTGCCTTGTCCGGGTCAATAGAAAGAAACTCGGTATAGTAAGCATTGCGGTGGTCTGCCCGAAGCAGCTGTTCAAACTGTTCTTTGCGCTCTGCCCGGTAGATGGGATATACCATCCCGGTGGGCAGAAGCTGTACGGTGTCCTCCCGCAGCTCGGTGATCTGATAGGCGTCATCCTCGATATACACGGTATCGCCCACGGCATAGACCGGGGCGGCTGGGTCATAGGAGGTTCTTTGCGGAATTGGGCGGCGAACTGCGTCATATTCCTCATCGGAAATGGAAACTTCGGAAGTCTGCTCTGTCTCGGCATCTGCGATCTGCTCTGCATCTGACATCACCTGTTGGATAAACGGGGCATTGTCCAGTTTTTCCGGGTCTGTCACCTGTCCGTTGACGATCCCTCTTTCTTCCAGAGTTTCCCGGATGGCGATTGGGTCGATGTCGTCAAAACGGTCCTGTTCTTCTTCGGTATAGAACCGGTCCTCCTGAATGAGCTGGGCAATCCGGCGCTGTACCTTCGGCCAGGGCAGCTGCGTTTCCTCCGGGCTGCCGGCACGGACAACGAACAGGCTGTTGCTGTTACTGCCGCCGTATTCCTGAGCCAGCCATGCGGCGGTATCTTTTTCTCTTGCATGGTCTTTCATATAGCGGACAACAGCGTGTTTACTCTCGATATTGCCGTTCCATGCACAAAGGGCAGTATCAATATCTTCCTGAGAAAGAGGGCGCAGAAGCTCATGGAGCTTTGGATAGGTCTCGTCGATCACTTCCCGGTGCAGACGCTGACGGAACTCCGGCACATCCGAATAGAGTCGGATCAGCTCCATATCCTTAGAACCAAGAACCGCACGGCGCACAGCGGCATTGCCCTCGATGACAGCATTTTCATGGTCGCTGTGACCGCAGGCGTTGCGGTATGCGGCATCCTCGGAAATGGCGGCAGTCACCACAGGCTTATACTGCTCAAACTGCTCCCCAAGGGTAGGCTTTAGCGTTTCTTCCTCCATCTCCGGCTGCTGGGCTTGAATGGCATCTTCTTCTGCCAGTTCCTTTTCAGCCTGGATTTTGTCATACTGCGCCTGTTCCTGTTCGGTAAGATAGCGGTCTTTCTGGACAAGTGAGGTAATGCGCTTGGCAACCTTTTCCCAGTTCAAGTGAACATCCGGGCAGTCCTGCTTTTTATAGTGCAGTCCTTTCCCATCGTGATCTTCGCCGCTGTGTGTTGCACCGGACAAGGCATGAGAGCGTCCGCCAATGCCATACTCGTCTTTGAGGAATCTCACTTTCTCCTTATCCGTATGGTTTTCCATGAAGAACGCATAGATACGGCCTTTTCCTCCGGCGAAACTGCTTCCGCCGGTCATGGCGGCGTCGATCTCATCCTCGGTAATAAAGTGCTGGACGGTTGGCACTTTGGAAAGCTCTGAAGAAAAGGTCCTGCGGGGCAGGTCAAGGTCCTTCAGGTTCTCCCAGATCTCCCTCGGTCTATGATAGTGAAAACGCAACAGGTCACGGTCCTGCTGATAGGCAGTCCAGAAGGCGGCGTACTCTTCCTTGAGCGTCTGGCGGAAAGCCGGGTCACTCAGCTGCTCCGTCAGGCGGCGGGTCTCCTCCGGGAAACCATTGCCTTTGATCTCTGACAGGCAGGACAAATATCCGGCTTCTCTGGCACCCTCACTGAGATCGTGATACAGATACCAGAGCTTTTCTGCAAGGAGGGAGCGTTCATAGCCTGCCACTTCTGCAAGCTCCACATTGGAGGCAAACTGGCCGCTCTCCAAAAGCTCCCCGATACGCTCTGCGGCGCTCTCCCAGGAAATGACCTGGGCAGACCTGTCATAACGGACAGACTTCCCATGTGAAAGATGGATACCATCCTCGGCATACCATGCGCTCACACTGCCAAGGCCATTGCCGCCGTGGTACAGCGTTTTCAGTATCTCGGCAATCTCAGCGGTGGTTTTCTGCTTTTCAAAGGCTGCAACCACACGCTCCCTTTGACGGTCTGTATTGCCGCCCAAACGCAGCACATGGTCGATGTCATTTTGGGCAAAAGAAAAAGCAGAGGATGTATGCGCTACATTCTCTGCTTCATCTATGGATTGGATCTGTTCCGCTTCGGAGAGGAACAGGTTTAGAGTCAGCTGTTGATAAGCTCCGCCATCAGGATCTCCTCGGCCTGAGCTTTGCAGGTGTTCATCAGCCCCACCCACTTCATGGGATCGCTGGCTTTCAGTTCCTCGGTGGCTCCCGCTTCCTTCGCCAGCTGGGGCATCATCTGCTCCAGTCTGCTCTGGGCGGTCTCGTCGATCTCCAGAAGGTGCGAGTACAACTTCTCGCTCAGCAACATCTGGTTGTAGAGGATGGGACGATGTTCCTTCAGGTAGGTTTTCCTCATCCTGCCGTACTTGCCCAGGGGTTTCTCCGGCTGCTGGCTCAACTTCAGGTCGGGAATCAGATAGTCTCCGTTCTGGATATAGGTCATGGGATTGTTCATCTTGTTTGCTCCTTTCTTGGTTGGCTTCGCGCTCTGCATTTCGGACGGTAACGCCGATCTGCCGCAGCACCTGCTGGTTGATCTGGCTGACCGCTGTTCCCAGCGCCCCGATGGTGGACGGGGTATTGAAATCAAAGATTGCCATGAAATCTTCGTGGTCGAAGTAGCGTTCCGGCTCCAGTCCGCAGCGGGACATCAAAGCGTAAGTGATGCTGACGGTGGCTGCTGCCTTGAACTGCACTCCGATGTTATACTCATCATATTCTTCCAAAAAGGAACCGTCAACGATATAGAAGAAGTCCTGCTGATGCTCCGTCCAGTATTCCTCAGCCAGTTTTCCGGCTACCTCGGTGAGCTGTCCGGCAAGGTCATCACCGGAAACATCATAGGTGCGCTCAAGCATGGCCTGCACCGAATCCAAATGGCGCTCCTCCAGCTGCCACAGCCAGGGAGTGCGGGAATGTTCACGGGTTCCGGTGTCGGAAATATCAAAAACATAGCGCAGGCGGGGCCTGTCCCCGGAATCGTCCACCAGAGCGATCCCCTTGGAGCCGCGTCTTACATACCGGCCCATCTTTTCATTCCACAAATCGTACTCTGCACAGGCGGTGGCGTCCGGACGCTGGGCGTAGATCATCAACTGCTCATGGAACGGGTACTTGTAAAGGCGGGAAGCAGTGGTGAGAAACCCTGCCCATTCCTGCCAGCTTCCAGTGAGTTGCGTTGCCACTTTCTCCGCCATCTGTGCATATAGTTCAGCTTTGGTTGGCATAGTGTTCTGTCCTCCTTTCAGTTTTGGGGTAAAAAGGTGGGGTGGCATATTGCCACCCCATCCCTGCGATTATGGTGTTTACTGGTCAAAATCCGGGTACAACTCCAGCTCGGCAAACTCGGCATCACTCATGGCCTGGAGCTTGCCCAGTGCGCTGTCTGTCAACTCCCGCAGCTCGGTTTCCTCCGGGGCCAGCTCGCCGCGCATATCACGCAGGCTGTCGATCAGTCCGGTGCGGCTGCCGGTATTGTAAATGCACATCAGGTTCATTTCCTCAAAAGTAAAGTTTCCCATATCAAATCTCCCTTTCCGCACTCTTTTTGGGCGCTGTCTTTTTGTGTTCTGCCTTGGGCTGGCTTTTCAGCTGCTCCATGACGGACTTTTTCTTTTCCCGTTCCTCCCGATGGGCAGCGGCAGCCAGATCCATCAGGGAAATGGGCTGACCGCTGCGGGCCTGCTGTTCCAGCTCTTCCACCGTAGGCTCTTTTGCGCCATTGTTGATGATACCGTCGATCATGCCGTAATCGTCCTCCACGGCCATCTCCGCATTTTTCAGCGGATTTTCCGGCAGGAATCCGGGGATCTGGGTAAATCCAACACTGTCACAGTAATGATAGGATACCTTACCATCCTGCTTGATCGCAACGATGTCACTGACACTCATAGAAGGGCTGTGAAAATCCGCCGGCTTTTGCAGATTAAACTGCTCATATAGTTTTTCCAGCTGCTCCGGTACCGTGCCAGACTCCCTCAGCGGAGCAGTGTAAATGAGATCATAATTGCTACGGTCTATGGAAATGTCATGGGACTTTAGCCAGTCCAGATTCATAAAGCGCACATTCTGCGGATCGTCACGGCTCACCTGATAGATGGCAAAGCAATCTCTGTTCTGAGCAAGAAATGCCTGTTCCCGTTCCTGCTGATGTTCCTGACGCTCCATGACCTTTTCGTGGAACTGAGGGCTTTTCTCCCATTCCTCACGGTCCACGCCAAAAAGACCGCCATGATCCATGATTTCCTGCGGGTCAAACACCATGCTCTCCGTATTGTCCTCATGCAGCACATAGACAGTCAAACCAGCGGCATCCAGTTCCAGCGCCCGTTCTCTGGTGACAGGGAGCATCCCATCATAGGAGTAGCCGTATTCCTGCATATCTGGTGTGGAGACCTGCTCATCCGGCATGGGGTATTCATCCAGTGCCTGCTCTTGTGCTTCCGGCAGCTGAGAAGAAGCAGTCATCTGACTGACCTCTGCCTGCATCTGCTGATAGGCAGCGTCCTGCAAGGTTTCAATCATAGACAGGGGCGCATACTTTACTGAATTGCTGCTCAAATCGTTATCATCACAAATCTGGAGAACTGCCTTCATGCGGGAAATCTCCGGCATATCCAGCTGACCACCATCCAGCTCTTTCATGGACGCGGCATCGTAAAGGGTATAATCCCAGCCGCTGTCACAGGACTGGATATGAAGATAGGTGGCATTGTCGATCAGAAACAAAGCCTCCTGCTGATTGGCGTCCGCCCCCAGCACTTCCATTTCCGGCATTGCCGCAGCCAGTTCCTTTACCGCTTTTTGCACCAGAGGATTATCACGGTAATAGTCGATTGCCTGGATGGTGTCCAGGTCAATGGTCTGGCCGGTCAAAATCGGAAAAGGTCCTTCATAGTCGCTTCCGTCTTTCAGCTCAAAACCAATGCCCTTGATCCCGTTCATTCGTTCTGCCGGAATCTCCTGATAAATGCGGATTGCTTCCTCCAAAGACAGGTTATCGTGGTATTCTCCGAGGTTTGGAAATTCCATGCACTCTGCTACATAGTAGGTCAGATCGCCGGTCGGCAGCCTATCAGATACCTTAATTGCGTCTGCTGGCTGCTCTATCGGGGCGGTTTCCGGCTCTACCTTTGCATGAGGGTCGATTCCGCGCTCTTTGCAGATTTCCTTATAGTGGCGCTCAATGTCGGAGATCAAAGTGCCGGAGGTTTTGTTGATGGTCTCCAAACTGACTCTCAGCTCTTTCAGCTCTTTGCCCTGGCTCCAGCTTGCAATATAGCCGAAGCTGTTTTCTCCGGTCTCGATGCCAAAATACTTGCAGACCGCATAGGAGATGCTTTCAGCCTCCACTTCCTCCGTGTGGCGGTTTTTGATTGCCTGTTTTTCTGCGGTTGGATCTTCCTCAACTGCAAGACGCCATTCAAACTGATTTTCGTCCACATAACGCCAATCCATATCAGAAGCAAACTGTTCGGCTTCTTTTTCTGTGGCAAAATCCAACTTGAAATCATGTTTGGTTCCACCTTCACTCTCCTGCACAACCTTCCATGACGGTAGCATTTCATATTTTTTAGGGTCATGGAGCTTGCTGTGGGCAATCTCGTGTACTGTGGCTGAAACCGTCTGAACCTCACTCATGCCCTGACGAATGGCAATTTTCTGATGATCAGCAGAAAAATAGCCGTCCGTATCAGCGGCCATTGCTTCAAAAGTAATCGGCACCGGTGCGCTGCGGCGCAGGGCCTCCATGAATGCCTCATAATTTGGCACATTGCCGGAAAGGGAGGAAGCAAGCTCCGGCAAAGGTTTCCCGTCGGTCTGACTCACATCAAAGACCTTGACAGGGCGAAACATGGGAATCTCGATTTCTTTTTCCTCTGTGACGATCTTTCCGTCTTTATCCAGAATCGGAGCCTTGGTATCCGGGTCCAGCTTCTGCTCCTCGATTTTCTTCTTATACGGTGTGGGAGCGATGATGGTAATGCCATGCTCGCCCTTTTTTACATGACGCTCAAACTGGTCTTTCCACTTATTGTATCCGGCTACCAATGTGGCGTCCGGCTTCTGCATATAGATGAGCATGGTGTTGTTTACCGAATAGCGGTGGAAGCGGGACATGACGGACAGATAGCGCATATACTTTTCACTCTCAAACAGTTCTTTGATGCCCTGCTCGATGCCATCTGTGATTTCCCTTAGCCGTTCTCGGTTGGTGGGTTTGTTCTCAGCCATGATTTTCAATCTCCTTTCCAAGTGTGTGATTTCTGCTGTGTGTTCTGCAATCCATGCCTTTTGTTCTTCTTCACTTTCATAAAGAAAAAGGTCCAGCAGGTACTCTACATAGGCTTTCTTCTGGATTGCTTCCACAAAACGGGGGTGCGGTTCTTCCTCCGGTGTCCTGGGAGAACGGTCGGCTTCCCATTTTTTCAGCAGATAGTAGTAATCGGACAGTACGCGATAACAGCGCTGTCGATTCTCCCGAAACTTCTGTGCCTCGGTTTTTTGCCGGACATATCTCCTGCGGGGCGGGGCCTGGCTGTCATAGATCAGGCCAAAGTCCTGTGCCAGTTTCTCCGCCGCTTCTTTTGGGGAGAGGTTAAAGAGCTTTGCGGTAAAGTCGATCACATCCCCATCTGCACCGCAACCAAAGCAGTGGAACCGCTGGTCTACCTTCATGCTGGGGTTTTTATCATCGTGAAAGGGACAGCAGGCCATACCATTTCGTTTGACCTCGATCCCATAAAACGCTGCCGCTTCTCTGGTGCTGACCGACTGCTTGACCGCTTCAAATACATTCTCTGCCATGTGCCTTTAACTGCCGGACTTTTTCACAGGGGGCTGGTATCCGGCGGCTTTCGCACGCTCACTGGCAGCTTTGCGACGCTCGGCGCTGTATGGCTCCCTGACTGATACACACCGCTTGGGGACGGTAAAGTTATGGGCGTCCTTTCGGGTGATCTGGTCGGGGTGCTTTTTTGCCAGCAGTTCCAGCTTCTCCATCAGACGGGGATCGTGGGTATAGACCTCAGCCATTGGTTCTGCCTGGTTATAGAGGAGAATGGTTTCCCGTTCCACTAAAGAGAGCTTCATCGGCTGCCTCCTTTCCGCTGGTCAAATTCCAGCTTGAAATTGGCATACTGTCCATCGTCCTCCAAAACCACAGTGGCATCGTAGGTCTTGCCGGTTTTCTCCGAATATAGCCCCGTCACACGGACACAGCCATCGTTCAGCAGCGCAGACACCACAGCCTTGGTCGGCTGTTTTTTCTTGGCAGCCCACCATTTGTTGTTTTTCCAGATTGCAAATTTGCAAGAATCATTCTGACAGAAGAAGCCTTTTTGCAGTTCTGCAACTTCACCGCCGCAGCGAGGGCATTTGCCCACCACCTCACGGGGCGGAGTGAACAGATACTCAGTTCCCTTGATGACCTGATAAGTCCCCACCAGATCTTTCAGCATGGTGCTAATCCCGTCTAAAAACTCCTCCGGGGCAAGCTGCCCGCGCTCGATCTCGCCCAGGCGGTACTCCCACTCGGCAGTCAGAAGCGGCGATTGCAGTTGTTCCGGCAGAACGGTGATCAGGGAAACTGCATCGTGGGAAGGGAGAAGCTGCACCGTTTTCCTGCTCTTTTTTCGTTCCAGAAAACCGGCAGATACCAGCTTTTCCAAAATACCGGCACGGGTGGCCGGTGTACCCAGACCTTTTCGCTCGGCATCCTCCGGCATATCCTCTTTTCCGGCAGTCTCCATCGCGGACAATAGGGTGTCCTCCGTAAAGTGCTGAGGCGGACTGCTTTTGCCTTCTTTGACGATTGCCGCAGCAACCGAAAGGGTCTGGCCTTCGGTCAGCTCCGGCAGAGCTTTCTCTGCGCCCTCTTTTTTCGTCTCTGCATCCTTCATTTTGGCACGGTAAGCGTCCTCCAATGCTTTCCATCCGGAATGCTTCACCGTTTTTCCTTTGGCGGTAAACTCTCCACCGGCACACGCTGCAATCACAACGGTTTCCGAATAGATATGGGGCTGGGCTACGGCGCACATCAGACGCAGGGCCACCAGCTCCAGCACCGCTTTTTCTCCCGCAGGAAGGGCAGAAAGGTCTGCATCCTTGAGATTTCTGGTAGGGATTACTGCGTGGTGGTCGGTTACTTTCTTATCGTTGATTACCGTCTGCGGATCACAGGTAATGGCGATCCCTTTGCGAAACGGCATAGCATTGGCAACCAGATTCACCAGCACCGGCAGGCTGTCTGCCATATCGCCGGTCAGATAGCGGCTGTCAGTACGGGGATAGGTGCAGAGCTTCTTTTCATACAGGCTTTGCAGATAGTCCAGGGTCTGCTGGGCTGTAAATCCAAGCAGGCGGTTGGCATCTCTTTGCAGAGTAGTCAGGTCATAGAGGGCAGGCGGCTTTTCGGACTTTTCCTTGCACTCCACCTTTTTGATTGTGACATTTGCACCCTGACAGGCTTCTTTCAGCTGCTCAGCAGCAGCCTTATCCGCCATGCGCTCCCCGGATACGGTAAGACCGGGTAGCTCCAGCGCCACGGTATAAAAGGGAATCGACTGAAAGGTGTCGATCTCAGCTTCTCGCTGGACAATAAGCGCCAGCGTCGGGGACATCACGCGCCCGATGTTGAGGGTTCGGTGATACAGCACGGAAAAAAGCCTTGTCGCATTGATCCCCACCAGCCAGTCGGCCTTGGCACGGCAGAGGGCAGCATCCCGAAGTCCGTCATAATCCGCACCAGGGCGCAGGTTTGCAAAGCCTTCCCTTATGGCAGAGTCCTCCATCGAAGAAATCCAGAGCCTTTTCATCGGCTTCTTGCAACCTGCCAGCTCATAGACGCTACGGAAGATCAACTCGCCCTCGCGTCCGGCATCGCAGGCATTTACCACCTCCGAAACATCCGGGGCATTCATCAGCTTTTTGAGAATATCAAACTGCTTTTTCTTATCCTTTCCCACCACCATCTGCCAATACTCCGGCAAAATAGGCAGGTCATCATATCGCCACTTGGCATACTTGGGGTCATAGCTGTCTGCATCCGCAAGACCGGCCAGGTGGCCCACGCACCAGCTGACACGCCAGCCGTTGCCCTCCAGATACCCGTCCTTACGGACGGTTGCACCGATCACCGCCGCCAGACTTTGTGCAACCGATGGTTTTTCAGCGATTACCAGTTTATATCTCATCATCTTCAGCCTCCCATTCTTCCCGCACAGGCGTGTGCAGTTTTTTCTCTATGCTGTTTTCCTCATCCAGTAGCAGGTTATAGCCAAACCGGTAGTCATAGCGGTACAGTTTCCCCAGCAGGTCATTGATGATGATACGACAAGCCAAAATGACACGGGTTTTATCCACTTGCATCAGCTGGTAGCGTTGATAATTGCTGTAATATTCTTCGTGACGGCGGGTATTGCAGGCGGCATCTTCAAGTAAACTATCTACTGCATCCTGACAACCATCTTCTTTTTCCCCTTCCATGCAGTTCAGAAGTTCCATCATCAAAGGAAAGCTCTGTTCATCCATAGGAGCTTCTGCTGCAAGAAAACCGATCAAAGCGGATAAGAGCAGACGAGCCGCCGTCTGTTCTTGTTCCGTCAGCACGGCCATTGTTTTCTCCGCATTTGGCAGGATCTTTTCTTCCACAAAATCTGCCGCATCGTCGGAACAAAGCTGACGGATAGAATCTATGGACAATGAAACTGTCACGGTATCTAAGGAGAAATCAAAGGGGTAATCTTGCTTTGGCTTTCTCCGAAGTTTGTTTAACATGGTAGAAAGAATGTCGCCGCCAAAATACACGGCGATCACCAGCAGGTCAAAAACAGCAATCAGCTTGATAAATATAATCAGAACACTCATTTTTTTCGTTTCCTTTCTTTGAGCCAGCGTTCCATCTCACGATGGCAGATACCTACGCAGGGGCTTCCATAACTCCCGCAACCATAGCAGGGGTGGTTGTGGGGTAAAGAAGGAGGACGGGAAGTTTCCTTCCCGCCCTCCGGCCTGCGTGTCATCATGCGTTCATAGGGACTGTCTGTGAAACGGGTCATTTCACGCTGTCCTCGTCATCTTCTTCTGTGCTGCCCCCGTCAGCGTCAGGCTCATCTGACTCCTCATTTTCGGTTTCCCATTCCTCGGAATCTTCCTCGCCATAATCATAATCGTCCAGACTGTCATTACCCTTGGTCTTAGGTTTATTCTTCATGAGCTTCATGTAGGCAAATACGCCACCGCCGCCCAGCAGAGCCAGCAGAAGAATCAAGATCGGAAGAGCACACGTCTGAACT
>ERZ506750.562-NODE-562-length-16198-cov-4.495385_pt1 | contig 16198 bp, 20 predicted proteins | sample MGYA00513186_ERZ506750 | MGnify/ENA metagenome assembly ERZ506750
TGCCCGAAGGGCAATCCGCAACCCTCGGCCCGAAGGGCCGTCAAACTTACGAACCCTTGGGCCCGAAAGGGCCCATCAATCCTAAGAACCTTTTTTCGCGACTCTTCTACACAACCCGCGGCGTCAGCCGCCCCTTTTTTTATCTGCGGCGAAGCCGCCACCGCCCTCTGCCCCCTGGACCCTTTTTCCTTTACATCCCTGCCAATTCTGATGTACAATGAGTCCGTATGGAAGTTCTATTGTTCATGGAAAGGATGAGTCCTATGAAGATTGCCATTGCCAGTGATCATGGCGGATTTGAGCTGAAAGCGTCTTTGAAGAAACATCTGGATGAAGAAAAAATCGAGTATATCGACTGCGGCACCGATTCCACAGAGTCCTGCGATTACCCGGACTTTGCGGAGAAAGCCTGCCGGCTGGTGCAGAAAGGGGAAGCCACCTATGCCTGCCTCATCTGCGGCACCGGTATCGGCATGTGTATTGCAGCCAACAAGATGAAGGGCATTCGCGCAGCCCTCTGCGGTGATACCTTCTCTGCCCATTTCACCAGAGCCCATAACGATGCGAACGTCATTACCATGGGCGCCCGGGTCATCGGACCGGGGCTGGCTGAATTTATTCTGGATGAATTTCTGAAGACACCCTTTGAGGGCGGCCGTCATGCCAGAAGAATCGGCAAGATTGCCAAAATAGAAGAAGATGAATCCCATGTATGAAGATTTGAAGAAAGAAGCGGCGGAAGCCTTTGAAGAACTGCTGAGCCAGTCCCATTTCAGAAAGGGAAGCCTCATCGTCATCGGCGGCTCCTCCAGCGAAATCCGGGGCGGCCGTATCGGTAAGGACAGCTCCTACGAAGTGGGCACCGCCGTGGTGGAAACGCTGATGGAGATCGCGGAAAAGAATGGCCTTCGTCTGGCTTTCCAGTGCTGCGAGCATTTGAACCGTGCCCTTATTGTGGAAAGGGAGACTGCAGAGAAATATGGCTATGAAGAAGTGACCGTCGTGCCCTGGCTTCATGGCGGCGGCTCCTTTGCCACCAATGCCTACTACCATTTCAGGGACCCTGTGGCAGTGGAAGAAATCAAAGCTGATGGGGGACTGGATATCGGTCTGACTTTGATCGGCATGCACTTGAAACGGGTGGCTGTGCCGGTTCATCTGACCCATAACAGGGTGGGCGAAGCCATCGTCACCGGTGCCCGCACCAGACCACCCCTCATTGGCGGCGAAAGGGCCCGTTATAAAAAAGATGACAACAGAGGTGCTTTCTGATATAATTGCATAAAAGCTGTATATGACTCAAAGCTGAGGTTTGAAAAGGAGAGGCGAAAAGCGTCTTCTCCCTTTCAGACCTTTTTTATTTCATCTATGTACCAGAGCCATGGGTATGGTACAATGAAACTGTTGATACCTGAACATATTCAGCTATCTATAGATTTGGGAGAGTGCCGCATAGAGACGGCAGGTTTTGCAGGAAGGGAGTTTATTGTATGAACCATTTAAAAGATGACAAACAGGTATATGAAGCCATTCAGGAAGAACTGAACAGACAGAGAAATAAGCTGGAAATGATTGCTTCTGAAAATATTGTCAGCTACGCAGTGATGGAAGCCCAGGGCAGCGTCCTTACAAACAAGTACGCTGAAGGCTATCCGGGCAAGAGATACTACGGCGGCTGCGAATTTGTAGACAAGGTGGAACAGCTGGCCATTGACCGGGCCAAAGAACTCTTCGGCGCCGAACATGTCAATGTACAGCCCCATTCCGGCTCCCAGGCAAACTTTGCCGTATACTACGGCCTCCTGAAACCGGGAGATACCATGATGGGCATGAACCTCACCGACGGCGGCCACCTGTCCCACGGCAGCCCTGTCAATATTTCCGGCAATTACTTCAATGTCGTTCCCTACGGTGTCCGTAAAGAAGATGAACTTCTGGACTACGAAGCTATGGAAAAGACAGCCAAAGAAGTCCGTCCGAAGCTCATTATCGGCGGCACCAGCGCTTACTCCAGAATCATCGACTTTGAAAGAATGGCAGCCATTGCCCACGAAGTGGGAGCTCTCTTCATGGTGGATATGGCTCACTTTGCAGGCCTCGTAGCCGGCGGCGAATATCCAAGCCCCGTGCCCTATGCTGACATTGTAACCACCACCACCCACAAGACCCTCCGCGGACCCAGAGGCGGCATCATCATGTGCCGTGAAAAATATGCCAAAGCCATCGACAAGGCCGTATTCCCCGGCATGCAGGGCGGCCCTCTCATGCACGTCATTGCAGCTAAGGCCGTAGCCTTCGGCGAAGACCTTACCGACGACTTCAAGCAGTACGCAAAGCAGATCAAGAAGAACGAAAAAGTCCTCTCTGACGAACTGCAGAAACAGGGCATCCGCGTCGTATCCGGCGGCACTGATACCCACGTTCTCCTGGCTGATATGAAAGCCATCGGCATTACCGGCAAAGTCGCCCAGAACGTACTGGACGAAATCGGCATCACTGCCAACAGGAACACCATCCCCTTTGAAACCCTCTCTCCCTTCGTAACCAGCGGCATCCGCCTCGGATCCCCGGCCCTCACCACCAGAGGCCTCAAGGAAGATGACTTCAAGGAAGTGGCAGACATCATCGCTACGGTTGTAAAGAACCCTGAAGACGCAGCCATCAAAGCATCCTGCGCCGACAGAGTAGCGGCCCTCTGCAAGAAATATCCGCTTTACGAAGACTTATAATCCAGCGGATTCAAAAAAGGGGCTGTGAAAAAATGTAAATCATTTTTTCACAGCTCTTTTTTTTATGGGTCAAACCGGGAGCCATCTTTTGGAATGATGCACCGGTGGTAAGAAAAATCTGTCAACTCCTTGAGGGGAATGATATGACACCGGTTATCCGATTTACTGGGTATCGCACAAAAAAATCATAAAATTTCAATATGCTAATTTTTATTTTTTTCTTTAAAAATGTAAAATTATGCTTGACACTCTTCTTACACCATACTTTATAATAAAACAGGTCATAGTTATAATACTTTTGGTGGTAATTTTTGATTACAGGAGAGGACTGCTCCGGATATACCTATAGATAGCATACTAATAAAATTTTGCTGCAGAATAAAAACAGAAAATGGATGATATGTGAAAAAGGAGGTGATGATTCATGGAAAATCAGAAGCCTGTATGGTCGGAGAGGATGAAACATCTCCGGAAATCCAATAATCTGTCCCAGACCGATGTGGCAGGCGTTCTCCACTGCAGCCAGGCGGCTTATGGCATGTATGAGCTGGGGAAACGGAAAATTTCGGCAGAAAAGCTTTTGATCCTTGCCCGGTATTACCATGTATCCATGGATTATATGATGGGTCTGACTGATAAAACTTGAAAATTCCAGGGGCTGTCTTTTTTATCCATAAAGAAATGGGATTCAAATCGATTTGTATATAAAAGTCATAGATATAACTAATTGTTTCTTGACTCTCATATAAAATGATGGTTTACAATAGGATTGTAAAGATATAATGTGGGAGGATGGGGACCATGTTTGGATCTCAGAAAATAGATTCTATCCCGCAGATGTGCACCGGGAATGGACAAAATAAGAAAAAGTACGCAGGGGTGGGGTACTGTTAGAATCAATGGCATCTTTACTATCCACTCCTCCTCGATAAGCAGAATATCCATTTTCTGGTCTTTTTTTGATTATGCAAGTGGGAATACAACGAAAAGGTATGTTTTGTCAGGAGGGGAAAGTCGTGAAAAATAATAAGCTCTTAATCGGGCAGATGGCCAAACTGAATCATACGACCCTGGCTACGCTGCGGTACTACGATAAAATAGGACTTTTATCTCCGGTCTATGTCAATCCGAATACAGGCTACCGGTATTACGATATTCGTCAATGCCCGGTATTCCACATTATCCAGCATCATAGAGCCCTTAATATGAGTCTCGATGAAATCAGGCAGCTCATGGGATGCAATGACTTTGACCGGTTCATGGATTACATTCAAATGAAGCAGGATGAAACGGTCCATGCACTGGCTGAACTCCAGCTGCGCCATGCAGAGCTGGATCGGGTACTGGGCTGGGCTGACCATTTCTGCCATCGCCCGCCCAATGGATTCATTCAGATGGGCTTTATTACAGCTGAATATGTATATGAAAAAAAGGCAGTAAGGAATTATGTGCTTGAAGATATAGGCAGTGTCATTTATGATGCATCCTCCATTGAAGGACAGTTGATTAAGAGTGGATTTACAGAGGGATATCTGAATTTTCCATTTGTCACACTGAGTCTGGATGATATCAAGCATCAGCGGTACCGGACAGAAAAACTGGGAATCATTGTACAGGGGAGAAATAGAGAAACCGCTGGAGTAGAACTGCTTCCCCGCAGTACAAGCGTTTTTGTTTACTTTGAAGACTTCAGCAAACTTCGCACCTATGCGGAACAGGTCATCGCTTTCTGCCATGCCCATAATTATACTCCTGCCGGCGATATGATATGCCGTCTTATGGGAGTCCTGCACCTGGATGATTTCAAGAAGACTACAGAAGTTTTCCGCCTGTCCATTCCGGTGGAAGCAGGAAATACCGTTCAAGTCTGAGGGACGTAATGGCAAGAGGAAGGATAGAGGCAAAGGTTCTTCCTGCATGAGGGTTTCTAAAGGAAATCACTGAAAGGGACTGTGAAAAAATGGAAATCATTTCTTCGCAGTCTTTTTTACATGAAAATTTTCTGATGGCAAGGTGCCTGCCATGCATCATCTCAAGCGGATACTCGGCGGTATGGCTGGTAAAGACTTGGGGCTCTGTGGAAACCCTGAGCCGAGAGATTTCCGGCTGCCATGCTCTCTGTACCATGGGGGTGAGATTTCGCTGCTCCGCTTCGACCGTCGAAATGACAATGGGTCGAAGTGGTATCTATGTCATTCATGGTATGGGATTTCATGATATTGATTCCGCTTGGATAGTCGCATTTTTTAGTTTTGTAATCATAATTTTTAAATATTTAAATGAATTTTATGATAATTATAGATTAAGATATGGTTAACATACTTTATAGGAATATTAGTTGATAAATAGATTATGAAATGATAAACTTTAATCGTCAAAAAAATTAATAAAATCAAGGCGTCTTATGAGAGACTCAATAGAGAATCCGGTGCAAATCCGGAACGGTCCCGCCGCTGTAAACGGGAGTCTGCAGGCATATCCATTGGAAAAATCTGAGAAGGGTTTGCAGATGATGAACGTAAGCCAGAAGAACTACCCTGATTGAAATGCAGTACCTCCTGCGATGGACAGGGTAGGGAATTGGCGATTTCAGCTCTATACAAAAAAGCTCATTCCTTTATCTGGAATGGGATTTTTTTCGGCGGTTGGAGATGACCGACTTATCCGATGAATACTTAGAAAAATGCAGTACTTATTCTGTGAAAGAAAGGAGATGAGAAAATGAAAAAATGGTTTGCTGTTATCGTCGCTGTATTTTTATTTCTATGGCTGTCACCAGGTGTACAGGCTGCTGAAATATCATCAGATACTATGATTCTTGATTGGTCAACAAACAAGGTATGGATTGATCATGGAAATCTCTGCGTCAGGGGAACTTTTTACAACAAGCGCAGTGATTTAACTGTTACAAAGCTCAATAGCATGACCATGAAGATTATATTTACGAAATCGGATGGAAGCAAATCTGAATTTTCAGGAAAACCGGTTAAAATGCCCATGCTGAAAATCGGGGCGGGCGGTTCGAAAACTGTCACTCTGAATTTCGGGCCCTACGAGGGAACCTGGTCATCATGGAACACAGATGAGTATTATGAGTTTTCGTATATACCGGGGTCACGCTGGTAAATTTTAATGGTTAGAAAGGTACTGGTATCAATGAAAAGAAAAACTATCTTAAAAACCGGAATTACTGCACTTATGTTAACATCGCTAGCAGGGGGGGATACAATACTGCTTATGCAGCTTTTGATGAAAACTTAAATACCTATACATTGGATGCTGTTATTGTTAATGCAGATAGAACGAAAAACCAGTTCGGTGATACGATTACGGAACAGTCATATTATCGTACCGGTGGTGACGTAAAAGTCATTACGAGGGAAGAAATTGAAAAACGCCATTATAATGATGTGACTGAAGCAATTAAACGTGTGCCGGGTGTTACTTTTACAAATGCTGGTTATCGTGGTGGTGAATACGGCAATAACTCATACAATAATAGTATGGCAATCAATGGCGATACTCGTGTTATTGTTCTCGTAGATGGTCGGAGAGTTGATAATAGTACCAGCACACGTTTTGGCAGTTCGGCAGCATCGGCTGGCAGGACTATGGTTGACCTGAATCAGGTTGTAAGTATGGCAAGTGTTGATAAAATTGAGGTTATTAAAGGCCCGGGCGCATCTGTTTATGGAGCTGATGCAACTGGTGGTGTTATTAATATTATTACAAAAAAAGGAACTGCAAAGAATCAGGGTACAATTGACCTGTCCACAGGATCCTGGAAAAAGCATATTTACAACATTAGTTATTCCGGTGCAGCAGGTAATGATAAGTCCTGGAAATATTTTTTCTCTGCTACTAGAAATATGGCGCATGATAGTAAATATCACGATGGTTTAACAGATAAAGATCATACATATAACGGGACTAAATACAAAGAAGAAGGCGTAACCTTTAGATTAGATAAAGATCTTGGAGGAGATAAAGAGTTAAAATTCTGGTACAATCATCAGAATGGGAAAGATGGATATCCGATTACCGCAAGGGATTGGCGCTACTGGAGCCAGGCTGATTGGAATAGGATCATTGAAAGAACTACAAGGCCCGGCGGATATGGTAATACGGATAATCCGGGATATCGTAACTTATTTTCCCTTGATGCTCTGTCAGGCTCTTACAATGCATACAGGAATAACGATATAGACATTTCTTATACTTTTAAAAAAGATAATGGAATGGAAAGCTTTATTCGATTTTATAGTCAGAAACATCATTACTGGGGCGTTGATCGGTATCCGAGCTGGAGTCTTGCTGATGGCAGCTATGTGCCATTCCCAGATAGTCCGGAATGGGGTGACTTTATCAAAAATTATAAATTCCCAAAAGGACTTTCGCCTACACTTAGCTATTATGAGGAAAATCATGGGTTCCAGTTACAGTATGGCAAATCATTGGGGATTAACGATATCCTAGCATCTGTGACAATAGATAAGGCAAAACAGCTTAAAACACAGTTGAACCGCAAAACCAATCAAAATGAGATGACGACGGTTCATAGGGATAGCGTATTTGGATTTGTTCAAGACAAGATTCATATTAATGACCATTGGGATTTGACACCGGCGCTCCGCTTTTCTCATTACTCTGATTTTGTGGGGGGCACATATTCTCATGCAGGCGGGGACACGATTTATACCCCGGCTATTAATACGGAATATGCATTTAGCGATTCTTTCAGTGGTTATGTTGGCTGGACAAAAATTTATCGGCCCATTAAAGCCAGGGACTATTCCATTGCTACTCCTAATGGAGATGCTTTGGATGATGAGAAAGGTGATGTTTATACAATTGGATTACGTAAAGACATCGGAGATAAGACTACAGTTAATGTCAATTATGACTGGACTAAAATGAAGAATGCTGTTACTTATTACACTGTTTGGGACACAGCTTCAGATGACTGGAGAAGCAGAGCAGTAAATGCAAAGGAAAAGAAAGAATCATTCAATGTCACTTTAGACCACCAGTTTAATGAAAATTGGACGTTGAGTCTTGCATACACCTATTTGCATGACAAGTGGGAAGCAAAACACGGTGAAGAGTTTGATCCTGATATCAGCTTAAATGAGAACAGCAATGTCAATACGATGATTAATAAATTACGCCCGGCAAATCACTATACGGCTAATCTTTCCTTTGAAAAGGGTAAATGGTATACGGGCCTTTTAGCAAATTGGTATACAGGATGCAGTACGGAAGCATTTACCCATAAGCGGGCGCTGGTGCTTGATTGGAATTTGAACTATGAGATTAATAAAGATCTCTCTACTTATGTAACTGTTACAAATTTAACAAATCAGGCCTATGAAAATGCTTATTCCGCCTATAATGGCAAAGGTGCTGCACCACAGCCAGGACGGGCGTGGATGTTTGGTGTAAAATATAAGTTCTAATTTATTCTTATTGATAGCGAAGTGCGCCTGTGTAGACAGGCGCACTCTATCCATTTATATCAGAGAATTGAAACTATGAAGAAATGTAAAAAAATCAATAGTCTTATCATAGCCGCCATGTCCCTTTCGTTTCTGATCTTTAGCTTTGGTATAGTACAGGCTGCGAACCTGCCAGCTTTTTCTGGTGGGAAACCGGCAGTGCAGGGTAATAACGCTGGAGCGGCTGAAATGACGCGCAAACGTAAGCCCTATACCATGGAAGAAAAAATCCAGATATTACATGGCAAGTATGATATCAATGAATCCGAGGCAAGGGGTTTACTGAAAGAGAATATCCCGTTCCGGGATCTGGACAGGATCTGCATGTGGTCAGTCATAGCCCGCCGGCCTGCTTCCTATGTGCTGTCGCTGAAAAAGAATCATCCCTGGGACCGGGTCATAGTACTGCTCAAGGTGACGCCTCAGCAGTACCATGACAGGAATCTGGCCCTCCGGGCCCACCAAATGCACTCCTGGTGGGGATTTGATGAGAGTATTTCTTATCGTGCCATGGCTGATGGATATCCTATGCATTATGTAAAAATTGCATGGATTCTGGCAAAGCATACGGGAAAAGCCATGGATTTTTTCCTGCAGGACCGTAAATCATCGGAGCCATGGACGGTCTATTGTGCCCGGACTTTGAAAATTTCAGAAGACACCTATAAAGAATGGATTGGAGAGTACAGGAATCCGACATGGATTCCCGGTAAAGGGTAATCGGTCATGAAATATGGATTTTATAAAATTGGTCTTGCCCTTCTTTTACTGGCACTTGGACTGCCATTATCAGCCTGCTATCCCATTGTTCGTGAGGGAGGATTTCCTTCTGCCCGGAGCCAGCGGGCAGCATTGCAGCAGGATGCTGCCCATTATCCCGTCACTGTGACTTCCATGAATTCCAGGGGGGACATGGAAGAGGAAACTTTTGATAAGCCGCCGGAACGGGTGGTGGCGGTATGGCAGAACTCCATTGAGACACTCCTGGCTTTGGGAGTGGGGGACCGCATCGTAGCAGGTATGGGGATACCCAATGAAAAGTACCTCCGCCCGGAGTACAGGAGCCAGTATGAGAAAATACCCTATACCAGCCTCCAAAATTTGGATATGGAGACCATTACCATGATGAATCCGGATATCATTGTGGGATGGTATTCTACGTTTTCTGCCAGGGTACTTCTAGATACAGACTACTGGCATGAGCGGGGAGTCCGGACCTACATTTCTGTCAACTCGTCCTCCAAAGAACCTGAAAAAACGGTGGAGAATGAATATAGGGATATCCTCAATATGGGAAAGATTTTCAACCGCGAAGAAAAAGCCCGAAAGATTGTGGATGGGATGAAGGAACAGGTTGGGAAGGCACAGGCAGAGGCAAAAGCCACTGGCCGTCATCCTCGGGGGCTCATTGTGGAGCTGCAGGGAAAGTCCCTCACGGTGTATGGGAAAAAGACCCTGGCCGGGAATATTCTGGAATCCATGGGCGGCGAACTTCTGGTTCCGGATTCCAGGGAGATCAGTAAGGAGCAGCTCATCGAGCTGAATCCAGATGCTCTTTTCGTCGTAGTTATTGAAAATAATTACGACAAAGCGGACCAAATCCTTTCCTATTTCTATGATGAGAAAGCTTTTGACAGTGTCAACTGCGTAAGAAACCATAGAATTTGCGTGCTGCCGCTGTACTCCATCTATAGTGCCGGTGTTCGCATGTCCGATGGAATCAATTTTATCGGTAAAGGACTCTATCCGGATCTTTTCCGGGACCAGCCAGGTTTTACGTAAGTGCTATCAGGTGAAACAGATGAGACGAATTATTGAAAATATTCGGTTCGGTTTATTCTTCCTTCTTTTATGGGTTATTCTTGCAGCTGCTCTATTTTGGGCCCTATCTATTGGCACCGTCCATTTAAGCTTACCCCAGATTTTCAGCGCCATCCTGGAGCAGCTGGAAAGTGGTCGGGCCATTGAAGCGCCGGGGCAGGGACCGGTACATGATATTGTTTGGCTGCTCAGGCTTCCACGGCTTTTATTGGCTGCTTTAGTAGGTGCGGGGCTTTCTGTATGCGGTGTAGTTATGCAGGCCATCGTGAAAAATCCGCTGGCAGATCCTTACATCTTGGGCATTTCTTCCGGTGCATCCCTTGGCGCCACGGCGGCTATTCTCCTTGGAATAGGGGCTTTCCTTGGCCCAAATTTTGTGGGAATCGCTGCTTTCATCGGCGCCATGGCTATTTCCGTGGCTGTGCTTTTTATTTCCAATCTGGGCGGCCGTTCTTCTTCCGTGAAACTTCTTCTGGCAGGTATGGCGCTATCAGCGGTGTGTTCGGCTTTCTCCAGCTTTATTGTATATTTTGCCAATGATAAGGATGGTATACAGACAATTACCTACTGGCTTATGGGAAGCCTGGCAGGAGCACGATGGAATGAGCTGGCAGTGATTGAGCCTATTGTCATTTTTTCAGTCCTTTTCTTCTGGACCCAGAGCCGGGTATTGAATCTTATGCTTCTGGGGGATGAAGCCGCCATTACGATGGGTACAGACCTTCACGTATACAGGCAGGTGTATCTTCTGGTCAGCTCCCTGATCGTGGGATTTGCGGTGTATTCAGCAGGAGTCATTGGCTTTGTGGGACTCATCATTCCTCATGTCATTCGTATGGTAACGGGACCGGATCATAAACATCTTGTCCCGGTTTCCGCTCTGGTGGGAGCCATATTTCTCGTCATCTGTGACGGCCTCTGCCGGATTCTTATTCCTCATACAGAACTGCCCATCGGACTTCTGATTTCTCTTATAGGGGCTCCCTGCTTTATTTACCTCATGATCAGCAGGAGTTATGGCTTTGGAGGTGGTGAATAATGGAAATCCTTGCGGAAGCGGTGAAGTATTTCATAGGGAAAAAGGAAATACTGAAGGGCATCGACCTTCGCCTGAAGCCGAAGGAGTTTCTAGGCATTATCGGTCCCAACGGCAGCGGAAAGAGTACTTTTTTGAAATGTGTGTACCGGGTGCAGAAGCCTTCGGAAGGGCGCATCTTCTTTAATGGACAGTCTCTTGATGAGCTTTCCTATCGCCAGTCAGCTCTTATGCTGGCGGTGGTGGCACAGCACAATTATTACAATTTTGATTTTTCTGTGCTGGATGTGGTGCTTATGGGCCGCTCTCCCCATAAGAAAATGCTGGAGAGGGATAATGAGGAGGATTACCGCCTGGCCCGCGATGCACTGGAAGTAGTAGGGCTCAAAGGCTTTGAAAAGCGGAATTTTTCAACCCTTTCCGGCGGAGAGCAGCAGCGGGTCATCCTGGCCAGGGCACTGACCCAGGGCAGTGAATGTCTGGTGCTTGATGAGCCCACCAATCATCTGGATATCAAGTACCAGCTTGAAATCATGGATATTGTCAGATCTCTAAATTATACGGTCATGGCTGCCATCCATGACCTGAATATTGCCTGTATGTATTGTGACCGACTCATTGCTATCCGTAAGGGAAAGGTCGTAGGGATGGGTACCCCGAAAGAACTTTTGACACCGGCCTTTATAAAGAGCTTGTATGATGTGGACTGCCGTATCCAGAATCTTGAAGGAGGAAGGCTGAATATCATTTATATCCCGAAGCACTGACATATCGTAGAAAAAGATAAGAAAGATCTTGAGGTTTGAAGATGCGTTTTCGTAAAGGAGGATTCTATGAAACGTATTGCCCTATTAACCTGTCCCAAGGCTGAGAATGTATGCACAGGGGGTGGCTGCTTTGCTGCCCTGAACAGTAGGACAAAGGCATTTACTCTCTATAAGGGGGAAGATGTTGAAGTACTGGCCTTTATGAAATGCAGCGGATGTGGTCATTTTCCAGGTGAGGATGCAGGTTTGGATGAAAAAATTCAGTATCTGTTGAACAGGCATCCTGACGTAGTGCATCTGGGTATCTGCTGCTGCCATGATGGACGACAGAGGGAGCTTTGCAGGGAAATTGCTGTCATATGTCGAATCTTTGAAAAACATGGAATCTCTATCATGCGGGGAACTCATTCTGTTTTTTGAATGTAAGAATTACCTGCAATTCTGCAGGTAATTCCATTTTAGGGAGAACGTGACCGTTTCGGTCACGTTTTTCCTCTTGTATTTAATGCCTGCACTTTTATCTGTGGCTAATACAGGAATCGTTCCGTGACAATCGGCGGAGAATAGGAAGAAAGGGGCATTCTGGGGACTCACGGTTTTTGCATCAGCAGGTCCCGGGGATTTTACAGGAAAAACTGGCGGAAAGAGGAGTGATGTTGTACAATGAAACATACGCAGAGGGATTTTACATTTTCAGATAGATGAAGGAGAGTTTATGCACGAAGTTTTAGATTGGGTCTATTCTATTGTGGTGGCCCTGTTTCTGGCCATGCTGATTCACATTTTTTTGTTTGTACCCACCAAGGTGTCCGGTGAATCTATGTATCCCACCCTCACCAACGGGGAGTATCTCATTGTTTCGAAAATCAGTCATGTCCTTAGAGAAATGCCGAATTACGGAGATATCGTCATTATCGACAGCCGGACCCACAGGGAGCGTTCCTGGATGGATGATCTGGATGAACCGATGAAGAATTATATTGCCATTTTCGACAAATCTTCCCAGGGTCATAATGTATGGGTTAAACGGGTCATCGGCAAAGGCGGCGATAAGCTGGAGTTCAAGAACGGCCATGTGTACCGCAATGGCAGTGAGCTGGATGAACCTTATATCAATGAACCTATGGAATTTTCTATGGATGGTTCCTATACGGTTCCCGAGGGCATGGTGTTTGTGATGGGGGACAACCGCAACCACAGCTCCGACAGCCGGTTTATCGGCCCTGTGCCGGTGGACCATGTGCTGGGCAAAGTGGTATTTCAATTCTGATCAAAAAGCTTCCTGAGAAATCGGGAAGCTTTTTTTGCGCGCTCACTGGACCCATAATGCCACTCCAACCCTGGGGCCGAAGGCCCATCCATCTTAAGAACCTTTCCCTCTGAACCCTCATTTTCTGATTTCCCAAATAGAAATGTAAAATTTCTCTTGACAAATCTCTCTTCATTGTGTATCCTATTATTTGTAACCGATGTCGGGACGTAGCTCAGTTTGGTAGAGCGCTACCTTGGGGTGGTAGAGGTCGCATGTTCGAATCATGTCGTTCCGACCACTTTTTTTATTTCAACATATTCATAAATTTCTATTTATTGCGTAAAGTGAGGTCTTTTCTTTGAACAGAGTCAAATCGGTGATGCTGCTGACACTGCTCAGCGTGATTCTCATGGCAATCGGCGGTGTCGTGGGCGGCAGGAGTGGTGCTTTCACCATGCTTCTTATTTCATTCGCCATGAATTTCTATACTTACTGGAACTGCGATAAAATGGCGCTCCGCGCCTATAATGCCCAGCCTTTGTCGGAGTCCGATGTGCCGGAGCTGTACCAGCTGGTGCGGGAGCTGACGGAGAAGGCCCATATGCCCATGCCTAGGCTCTATGTGATTCCTACGGATGTGCCCAATGCTTTTGCTACGGGCCGGAATGAAAATCATGCGGCTGTAGCTGTGACAGAAGGGATTCTTTCCATGCTGGACCGGGATGAGCTGGCAGGAGTTTTAAGTCATGAGTTGTCACATATCCGTCATCGTGATACACTGATAATGACGCTGGCTGCATCTATTGCTACAGCTATCAGCTACATTGCCAATATTGCCCAGTGGGCTGCCATTTTCGGCGGCGGCCGGGATGAGGAGGGGAGAAGTGCAAACCCCATCGCTCTTCTGGTGACCATCGTGGTGGCTCCGCTGGCGGCGACTCTGATCCAGCTGGCTTTGTCAAGGTCCCGGGAATTCATGGCTGACGCTTCGGGCGCTGAGATTTCCGGTAAACCTCTGGCGCTGGCCAATGCGCTTCTGAAGCTGGATGCCTATGCCCATCATAAGGTAATGGCTGATGCAAAACCGGCTACCAGCGGGCTTTTCATTATTAACCCGCTGGCCGGTGTCGGCGGAATGGCAAATCTGTTTTCAACGCATCCTTCTACGGAGGAGCGGGTGGAAAAGCTGCGTGAGATCGCAGCACAAATGCATTCTTATTAAGGAGGGTCATATTTATGGCTGACATTCAGAAAACTCTTGTACTTGTAAAACCGGACGGCGTGAAGAAACACATCTGCGGCGAAGTGATTTCCCGTTTCGAAAGAAAGGGCCTTTCCATTCACGCAATCAAAATGATCAATGTTCCTGTAGAACTGGCTGAAGAACATTATGCTGAACATAAGGGCAAAGGCTTCTTCAAGGCTCTCATCGATTTCATCACTTCCGGTCCTGTACTGGCTATGGTTATCGAAGGTGAAAATGCAGTAGCAGCAGTTCGCCAGATCAACGGCGCTACCAACCCGCTGGAAGCTGTACCCGGCTCCATCCGCGGCGATTTCGCTACTTCCATCGATGAAAACGTAGTTCACGCTTCCGATGCTCCGGAAACAGCAGCAAGAGAAATTGCTCTCTGGTTCCCTGAATTGAAGAAATAAGGTGATTGTCATGGCAAAGGTATATACACGTACAGGTGATAAGGGACAGACCAGCCTCTATACCAATCAGAGGGTATCGAAAGGCAGTCTTCGCGTTGAAGCTTATGGTACAGTGGACGAAGCGGACTCCGTTCTGGGAATGGCCCGCGCTTTTGCGGCTCATGACAATGTGAAGGAAACGATTTACAAGCTCCAGAAGGAACTGTGGCTTCTGATGGCTGATGTGGCCAGCCTGGACCAGGAACCGAACATTACGCCGGAACATGTGACCAACCTGGAACACATCATCGACCAGTACACTGAATCCCTGGCTCCTCTGGATCATTTCCTGGTGCCCGGAGATACTCAGGGCTCCAGCTTCCTGGATGTGGCCAGATCCGTGGTACGCCGCGCTGAAAGATGTATGTGGCGTCTGGCAGAAGCAGAAGATGTACATGATGTGGATATCCGCTATCTGAACCGTCTCTCTGACCTCTGCTTCACTCTGGCCCGCTATGAAGCGGAAGTGAAATAATCGATTCCTGATTTGGAAGGAGATATTCATGGCGTTGAATACCTCCTTCTTTTATTTTATAATTTTATGGAAAGGACACGCCGATGTGATGGTTGACGGCCCTTTGGGCCGAGGGTCGCTAGTGGCTGGTGGCTGGTGGCTGGTGGTTCGTGGTTCGCAGGCCGTCCTGATGTGGCGGACTGCGAACGGCGGCCTCATAAAGTATTTACAATAAATTTTAGCTGAAAGCCCACGGTTTTAACCGTGGGATGAAAGCTGCTTTTGTAGATAAAATATTAAAATTTATCTACAAATATGATAAAATATATATATGGAAACAAAATATTTTAGAACTAAAACAACTGTATCTTTTATTAACTATCATTTTGTATTTTGTCCAAAGTATAGACGTAAGATTTTCCTGATTCCACATGTTGAGGAACGTTTCAAAGAACTGACCCGTGAGGCTTGTGAGGCGCTGCGGATAGAGATATTGGCGATGGAATGTCATAAAGATCATGTCCATCTCTTTCTGAAATGCTGGCCCTCGCAATCCCCTGCGGAAATTATGAAGAAGATTAAAGGAGCTTCTTCTCATGCACTGAGAGACGAATTCCCTCGGCTATCGGGCATGTCCAGCCTTTGGACTCGGAGTTATTTCGTTTCTACTGCTGGCAACGTCAGCAGTGAGACGATTAAATGGTATGTTGATACCCAAAAGACAAGGGGGTAAATGCAATGATTAAAACGTACAAATTCAAGCTGTATCACGCTAAACGCAATAAAAAATTGCATAGACAGATTAATGCAGCTGGCTTGACCTATAATCATTGCATTGCCCTGCATAAACGGTACTACCGTTTATATGGAGTCAGCTTAAAGAAGGTCAGGCTCCAAAAGCATTTAACGAAGCTCAAGAAATTGCCGAAATTCAGCTACCTTAAGGAAT
>ERZ506750.579-NODE-579-length-15844-cov-3.945278_pt1 | contig 15844 bp, 20 predicted proteins | sample MGYA00513186_ERZ506750 | MGnify/ENA metagenome assembly ERZ506750
CCCGCTACGATGGTACGGACAAAGCAAGGGCAATTACCGCCGCCACTCTGTCCTCTCTCGTGGACTACATAAGGGACTGCAGCACCGAATTTCCGGAGGCAAGTAAGATGCTGATTCACATTGTAAGACCTACAGAGGTCCGTTTGATGTCCGCACTGGATGCCGAGAGAGAGCGTGAGACATTATTTATTGTAAATGCCCAGACTTCTGAGTTTCGTTTCGACTACTGGTACGACCAGGAACGCTTTATGATTGAATTGCAGGCCAATTTCCAGAAGAACGGAGACCTGGACTTACTTACGAAGATGGCTGGAAACATTGAAAAGAAGAATGGACAGGCCTATGCAGATGATGGCATTTCCCAGGTGGCAACCATGACAGTCGGCGTGGCTGCTAAGGCGGATGTGATTGTTCCGAATCCGGTTGAGCTGATTCCGTACCGTACCTTCCAGGAGGTAGCACAGCCGGCCAGTAAGTTTGTATTCCGGATTGGCGACAAGGAAGTTCCGGCCTTTAAAATTGTAGAGGCTGAAAATAACATTTGGAAGAATGAAGCCATTGCAAATATTAAATCATACTTTAGCGATGCTTTGCAGGAAATGGACGCAACTATTAAAGACCGCATTGTAATCATCGGATAATCAGGACCTCCTGTGGCAGTTAATATATCACGAAAATAAATTGAATGCCACTGATGCTACCAGGCCGGGGAATTGACCGCCCCGGCCTATTTAAAAAGGAGAACGAGAATAGATGGGAAAAGCTCAAAGGGAAAAAGGAAAGCGCGGTGAGCGGGAGTTGGCAGGGATCCTGCGGGGCCATGGATATGATACCCGAAGGGGACAGCAGTTCTGCGGCGCCGATGGTTCTGCTGACGTGGTGGGACTGCCGGGAATCCATATCGAGTGCAAACGAGTTGAAAAGCTGAACCTCCTGGAGGCGATGGAGCAGGCAAAACACGATGCCAGGGCAGGAGAGTTTCCGACAGTCTTCCACCGCAGGGACCGGACAGAATGGCTTGCAACCATGCGTCTGGATGATTGGATTAACCTTTTCCGGGAGTGGGAGGCAGGCCGGGAAGTGGAAGGGTAGGTGATGGCCTACATGAATTATATTTCAGCAATCAATTCTTTCTGGGATACGGCCGCACTGAATCCGTTGTCTACAGGGCAGGTATCGCTTTACTTTGCTTTATTGCATGTAAACAATAGGAGCAACTGGACAGAGTGGTTCACAGTGCCGAATCAAGTGCTATCCGTACTGACGGGGTTATCAAGGTCAGGAATACTGAAAGCGAGAAACGAATTGAGGCAGAGAGGGCTGATTGAGTTCCGGGAAAGAGGAACGAAAGCGACTCAATATAAAATGCTCACTATGTCAGATAGTACGCGAGATAGTACGCAAAAAGGTGTTCAAAACAGTATGCAAGATAGTGTGCAAAATAGTGTGCAAAATAGTAGCACATTAAAAGACATAAACATAAACGAAAATAGAAAGAGTATATCTAACGATATACCAGAAAAAACGGATTCTTCTGAGCAGTACACCACGATTCAGGATTTATACAATTCTGTTTGCGGGTCGTATCCCCGCCTGGTGAAATTATCAGAAGCCCGAAAAAAAGCGATTCGTGCAAGGCTTAATACCGGGTATACCGTAAATGACTTCCGACGGCTGTTTGAAACGGCGGAGAGAAGTGATTTCCTGAAAGGGAAAAACAACCGGAACTGGAGAGCGACCTTTGATTGGCTGATTAGTGATGCCAATATGGCAAAGGTGCTTGATGGGAATTACGAAAACAGAAAAAAGGAGGCGGAGCCTGATGCTACAGAAGGGCGATCAGCAACAGATTACTATCGGCAGTATATGCACCACAGCGACGGTGAAACAGGTGGAGACGTTCCAGACTAACGGAGCATCAGGTGCCTTTGTAACCTTTGACGTTCCCGGATACGGAGAGACGCAGCCGTTTTGGTATGACGAAAAGACAAGCTATGCCCAGATGCGTCGAAGTCGAAGTGGGATGCCCAAAGAATATACATACAAGCGTGGCAAAGATTTTAACTGGGACTATTATCGGGATGATACCAACCCGCAAAAAAATATTGCCAATGCCTTTATTTCCCGTTACGAAGAATTTAGACGTTCTGGTCGTGGCTTGTATATCTACTCAGCTACAAAGGGGAGCGGAAAAACCTTACTCGCCTGTTGTTTGGCGAATGAAGTGATGGAACGTTATAACGCGGTGGTGAAATTTGTCCAGGTGTTAGATTACATCGACTTGATAAAGCGAAAGGATGAAGACGCGGACATGGAGCGTCATAGCTTGAAACGCTGTGGTCTGCTGATTCTGGATGACGTCGGGGTTCAGACGGAAAAGCAGGAATGGATAAACAATGCAATATTTTCACTGATTGACGAGCGCTACCGGAATTTGCTGCCAACGCTGTATACCTCCAACGTGCCGATTGAAAAAGCTTCTGGCGATGATCGCATTCAGAGCCGGATTTATGGGACAAGCATTCCCATGCTGCTACCGGAAATATCGGTGCGGGACCAACTGGCGGATAAATACCGTGATGAATTTTTAAGAACCGTGCTTAACTGATGGGAGGAGAACATGGAAAAAGAGGGGAGCATGATGGAATTGGAATCAATTCCAAACGATACAGAAAACCGGCAAGAGGAATGGTATCAACAGCTTAGCCTTGATAACGTTAAAGCGTTTATTCGAAGTAATATTGCTGCTGCTTCTCGAAGCTTTATTGCTATCGGATATTATCTCAAATATGCCAGGGACAAGAAACTTTATGAAGAGGACGGCCACGCCAGCATATGGGAGTTTGCCCGGGAGGAATACGGAATCAGTAAATCAACCGCCAGCCGGTACATGACCATGAACGACCGGTTCTCCGAGGGTGGGAACAGTCCGATTGTAGCGAAAGCGTATCGCGGATATGGAAAAAGCCAGCTGCAGGAAATGCTGTATCTGAATGATGAGCAGCTGGAGCAGGTAACTCCGGATACGCAGGTCAAGCAGATCCGGGAGATTCGGCAGCCAGTTCGGGAAGTTCCCTACTTTGAACTGCCCGGCCAGCTGAGCATTGATGACTTTCCTGATGTAATGCCGGAGCCGGTAGAATATCAAGTGCAGCCGGCGGCCAATACCGGAAGCACGGTGTTGTCAGTGAAAGACTTTGAAGCAGATGAGCAAGGCATTGCGATATCGCAACAGGAGGAGATTCGATGGAACCTGGAACCGGCCGATGAAACCCGAACTGAATACTGTAATGCAGCAGCCCGGTATTTCATTCAGGTGTTTCATGACTGGATGCGGGAAGACTGCGAAAAACGCGTGATGCAAATATCCGAATCCGAAAAACAGTTCAAAGTTCAATTCCGAAAAAACAGTAACACAAGCTGGTACTTCAAGGATCCATTGAATGGGAGATCGGCTCATGTCAATCTGTTTGATGATTTTATACAATTTTTCAGCGGAACGAACGAATGGGTTGGAGAGTGTGAGTGGTTTTATCTTTGCCGAGCAGTACAGGTGATGTGGAACGAGATTGCCCTGGAAGAAGTGCAGAACCTTCGCAGCGGAACCGAACCAGAACCAGAAATAGCCATGCCAGAATCGGTATCAGATGAGATTGCAGTGGATGCCAATACCTGCCCGCCTGACAACAGCTCCTGCCGGCGTCAGGAATGGGAAACCGGACCAGAAGAGAAGGAGGCGGGACATAAGGAATGCGAGCAGTGTTGGGAAGACTGGAAAAACAGGCAGACAGTCCTGAATGCTGCGGAAGTGCAGCAGGAAGAACTTCCGGAACCGAATGAGAACTGGAACCTTGGAGATTTGCCGCAGGTGAACCAGATTGTGATGGCTGAGATGAGCAGCATTCCGTCCGACGAAACAATTAAGAAATACATACAGGTGCTGGCTCGACAAGAAGGTGGATTTATCGCTCTTATCAGATTGGCAAACCAGGTCCGGAAGGCATTGGAGGAATGGGCGGAAGGCGACAGCAGTATTCCTTGTCTGACATCTGCAGGATATAGGACAAGAATATATTGCTTGGAAGATGTGGAGAAGGAGATTTTAGGCTATAAAAGTTTCTTGGAATATTGTAATGGTTATAACTCGAAAAATTCTGCTGAATCAGCCATAAAAATAACGACTCTTAGATTAGATGCTATGTTGGCCTTAAAAGCAGAGATGGAGGTATATGGTGAAGAAAAGTAATTGCCTGAGAACACATTATCCTGAATCTATTTGCATGGCAGAAAAAATTGTGTTTTTTCACGGGACCAGATTTCGGGTTGCTTTAAGCGTCCATATGTTTTACTGCGATAAGTGTAACAAGGTGCGACGCTTATGGTTTATCAACAGATACTGAGGATTTATAAAAGGAGTGAGAGCAATATGGAAACAGGATTATTTGATAAAAATGGAACCCCAATTAACATCGGAGACAGGACCAGATTGGTATTAAAAGATGGCGAGGTCCGAGAGTTCGATGTGCGTTTTAAAACAGTTAAAAGGACAACGATTAAGACTCTTCGCGGATTTTGGCCGGAGAGCATAGATGTTTCAATAACTGGAATTTTCTTCTGCTGGCAGGAAAACGATTTATTACCGTGTGTGGATGAAAACGGGGTTTCTGATGTGGAAAAGATGGAAGTGATTCAGCCGCCGGTTTGGGGTGCAAGTAGTCTGTAATTGATGATTTAGCGCAGTAGGAAGGTGAGAACATGTTGGAATTGGTACCAGTGAGCATGAAAGAAGCAAACGCATTTGTGGCTCGTTACCATCGTCATCATAAGCCAGTTGTAGGCCACAAGTTTTCTGTCGCCGCCGCTGTCAATGGGGAAATTGTAGGCGTTGCCATCGTGGGCCGCCCGGTGAGCAGGTATCTTGACGACGGATGGACACTGGAAGTCAACCGGTTATGCACAGACGGCACGCATAATGCCTGTAGCTTTTTATATGCTGCTGCATGGCGTGCCGCCCGGAATATGTGATATAAGCGGCTGGTGACATACATATTGGACACAGAGACGGGGGCCAGCCTGCGGGCTGCCGGGTGGACGTGCATCGGAGAAGCTGGTGGTAAGCGGTGGACAGGAGTGCGGCGGCCGGAGGTGGATTTGTACCCGGCGCAAATGAAAATGAGATTCGAGGTGACGACATGAAATTGACATTTAGAGGAGGAAGAAAATGTATAAAGCAAAGAATGTAGACACAGACAAAGCACTTAATTATATCAATGAGAGTAGAAGATATCAGCAGCAGGCAGAAACCTTAGAAATTAAATCGGCGCAAAAATATCACGAAGGAATAAGAAAAGGATTAGACATTGCTGAGGAGATATTTACTTGCTCAAACTGTGAATCGAATGCTGGCACATATCGAGATGGTGCACTCGATGTCATTTATGAGATTGGAAAGGAGCTGGATGTGCAAAGCCAGGATATTAGAGACAACGGTGGTAGCGTGGACGAAATATGTGCCATGTTTGCTGACCGAATTAGAGACGCTTTTGCCGAGGAACTTACTGAGTAAAATTGACATTTAACTGCAAAGGAGGAATCAAAACGGGAAAGACAGATTACATAAAAGTGGCAGAGCAGCGGCGCCGTCGGGCATCCGTCCAGGACTACATCCTGAAGGGACCTCGGCCGGCGACCTGGTCGGCGGTGATGCCGGCATATTGTTACACGGTGCTATGTCCAGTGCCGGAGCTGCGAGGGCTGCCGGAGGCGGAAGAGCATCCCAAAGGGATTCGGCCAATGAAGGCGGAAAAACTCTGCCTGTGCTGCCGGAAGCGCTGGCCGTTGAATTGTGGCCGGGAAAGATGCGACTGTAAGGAGCAGGGGTATTTATACATAGCAGGGGCATATCGACATCCGGTGCCGGAGAGGAGGGACAATGACGCGAACTAAAACAAAAACAGAGCTGGCCCTGATGGGAGCGATTTTTAAAGAGGACATAGACAAGTGCCGGAAACGGGTTAAGATAGGCGATGCGTTTACTGTAGCGGGAACAGACTGGAAAAATGAGCGGGGAAACGGCGTAAGGCCAATGATGCGTGGCCGGGTAACAGCGAAGTATCCATATGTTGTGACGCTGGACTGTGGGACATCCATTACATACGTGCAGATCCTAATGATGCAACGGAACGGTCGGAAATATATTGATTAATGGGGGTGGTGCCAGTGGGAATTAAGATAACCAGGAAGCTGCTGGATGATTACCGGCGCCTAAAGCGGGAGATTCCTCTCCTGGAGCTGGAGCTGGTCGAGATGCTTCAAGGAGATAACGGTTTCGACAACAGCACAATCTTTGATTACCGGACCGGAGAGGCGATACCCCAGAGCGTTGTGGGATTTGACTGGAAGCTGCGAGGGCATCGCGAGAAGGTATTGGATGGGAAAAAGGATAAGGTCAAAGCGGTTGAAAAATGGATTGAGGCCATAGAAGACGGGCAAACACGATGTGTATTTAAGATGTTTTACATTAATGGGATGACATGGGACAGGATTGCGGCAAAGACCGGATATAGTAAAAGTCCTGATTATCCGCGGCTTTACATCCGAGATAAATATCTGAAAGAGATGAATATCACGTAAAACATCGTTTATATCGGAAACATCGTGTTAATATACAATAGAAGCCAAAGGCCTTAAAGCCAGCGGCTCCCCTCCCCTTTTCGGCCGCCAATGTGTAACAGCCTGGTGGTCGATTCGCCGGTATCGCGTAATCCCTCATAAGCCAGGCCATATTAACGGGCAATGCCGCAGGGCACGCATCCGGTAGAATGGTAGATATCAACCAGCTGGCTGCTGTGCGGCCCGAAAGATATCCGCTTAGCCAGCCGCGGAGTGAGCTGGTGCATACCGGGGACGACCCGGTATTAGTGCGAGGTAGAGCAGTGGAAGCTCGCCGGGCCCATAACCCGGATGTCGCTGGTTCAAATCCAGCCCCCGCTATTGGCATCCAAGAGGGTGCCTTTTACATTTAGAATCCCGGTCTGGTGAAATGTAAACAGACTGGGCCTCCCTGTGGTGGGAGACATACCTTTTTAACTGTGATATGATTCGGTTAAGGAGGTGAAATTGATGAATGCTATGTGGAAAAACTACAAGGAGATGTACGATGAAGGCATTAGAGAGGATCGGAGACTTCTACGTATAGTCAAATATTTCAGAAGTAAAGGTCCATCTTGTAGAGTGTATGATTCTGTAGAAGAATCTTGTAAAAGACGTATTAAAGTGCATCGCAGGCAAGTAAAACATATCATGAAAGAACATTCATAATGAACAAAAAAGAGATAGCCCCGGTTGTCTCTTTTTCTTTACCAAAACGAAACGATTGAGAGGTGGTGAGGATTGGATGAAGCACGAGCGCAAAATTATGAATTAGCCCTATCTGATTACCAGGCAGGAATGAAATACAAAGACATTGCTGAGAAATATGGTGTGACCATAAACACAGTAAAATCTTGGAAGACCAGATACAGGTGGTCGAAAGATAAGAAAAAAGGTGCGCACACAAAAAATGAAAAGGTATGCATACAAAAAAATATAGAAGTTGTTGCGGAAGACGTCAAGCAGGTGATGGACAACCCAGACCTGACGGACAAGCAGCGACTTTTTTGTTTGCATTATGTCCGGTGTTTCAACGCAACGAAGGCGTATCAGAAAGCATATGATGCTGATTATAGGACAGCGCAAAGCAATGGATACCAACTGCTTACAAAAACTTACATCCGCGATGAAATCGCCCGCCTTAAGCAGAACCGCCTGAACCGGGAGCTGATGGACGAACACGACATATTCCAGAAATACATGGACATCGCTTTTGCCGACATCACGGACTTTGTGGAGTTTGGGCGGGAAGAAGTTCAGGTAATGGGAGCGTTCGGCCCAATAGAGGTGGAAGACCCTGATACCGGCGAGAAGGTTCCGCTAATGAAAGAGATTAATAGCGTTCGATTCCGGGAGGCGGAGAAGGTAGACGGGACATTAATCACCGAGGTCAAGCAAGGGAAAGACGGCGCCAGCATTAAACTGGCGGACCGAATGAAAGCTCTTGACTGGCTGGCAAATCATATGGATCTGGCCACGGAGGAACAGAGGGCCAAGATAGTACATCTTAAGGCTCAGACAGAGGCGCTACAACCGGAAACAGACAATAATCAACCGGTCAAATACACAGGCGTGCCATCCAACATGGTGGCGCCAGTATTTGCTCCGGTTGTTTTTGATATCCAGGAACACGGACATACCGAGTATGTCTTCCCCGGAGGCCGTGGTTCCACAAAGTCTTCCTTTATATCCCTAGAAGTTATCGACTTGATTATGACAAATGACCAGATGCATGCGGTTGTCATGCGTCAGGTGGCAGATACGATGCGCAGCTCCGTGTATCAGCAGATACTATGGGCCATTGAGGCTCTGGGGCTTTCGGACGAATTTCATCCGACGGTCAGTCCGATGGAGATTACCCGTATCAGTACCGGACAGAAAATATATTTTCGAGGTGCGGATGACCCAGGTAAAGTTAAGTCCATCAAGGTGCCATTCGGATATATAGGCATCCTTTGGCTGGAGGAGCTTGACCAGTTCGTCGGGCCGGAGTCAGTCAGGAAGATAGAGCAGTCCGTCATCCGTGGTGGAGATGTGGCTTATATCTTCAAGTCTTTCAATCCACCAAAATCAGCCAGCAACTGGGCAAACAAGTATATTAAAATTCCGAAAGCTTCCAGATTGGTGGTGGAGAGCAGTTATCTGCAGGCGCCGCCGAAGTGGCTAGGAAAACCGTTCTTGGACGAAGCGGAGTTCCTGAAAGAGGTCAATCCGGACGCCTACGAGAATGAGTATATGGGCGTAGCCAACGGCAGCGGAGGCAGCGTATTTGACAATGTAACTATTCGAGCGATAACAGACGATGAGATCGCACAGTTCGACCATATCTTGAATGGCGTGGACTGGGGCTGGTATCCGGATCTATATGCCTTCACACGTTCTCATTATGACCCGGCGCGCCATACGCTCTATGTCTGGCAGGAATATACCTGCAATAAACAGAGCAACCGGCAAACGGCGGATAAATTGATAGAGCTGGGCATCACGGGAAATGACCTGATTACCTGTGACAGTGCGGAGGAGAAATCCGTAGGCGATTATAAGGCTTATGGCCTTCTGGCGCGTGGAGCTGAGAAAGGCCCGGGAAGCCGGGAATATTCCTTCAAGTGGCTGCAGTCCCTCCGGGAGATTGTTATTGATAATGCCAGATGTCCAGTTTCCGCGCAAGAGTTCCTTGACTATGAATATGAACGGGATAAAGACGGGAATGTCATCAGTGGATATCCGGATGGTGATGACCACTGTATCGACTCTGTTCGATACGCAACGAATCGGATCTGGAAAAAGAAGGGCCAGTAAAGGCGGTGATAGATTGTTTGAGAGGATTAAGAACGCAGTAAAGGGGGTGTTTCGCAGGATGTTTCCAATTCGAACCTTAAAAGAGCTATTCGGTCAGGATATTGCAATCAGCCAGGAGATGATCGTGGCGATTGAAAAATGGGCAGCCATGTACCGGGGGCAAGCGCCGTGGGTAGATGACCAGGTGGATTCCCTCCAAATAGAGCAAGGTATCTGCCGGGAGTTTGCGAACGTTTGCCTGAACGAGATGGAGTCTAGCATTTCTAACGAGCAGCTGGATGAGATATACCAGTCTGCCATTCAGGACCTTAACGAGAACCTGCAAAGTGGACTCGCTCTCGGCTCTTTCTGTATCAAACCGTTAGGAGAGGATAAAGTGGAGTACATTACACAAGACCGTTTTATTCCGATCAAGTTTGATGCACGGGGACGATTAACACGGGTGGCGTTTGTGGATGTTAAAAAGGTGGCAGATTATGATTATTACATTCGCTTCGAAGTTCATACCTGGAATAAAAATAAGGTATTAAACATTCAGAATCTTGCTTACCACTCTTCCGACCAGTCCAGTATCGGGCGTCCTGTACGGCTTGATATAGTGCAGGATTGGGCGGGGCTACCGGAGAACGTAACCTACACCAGTGTGGAACGGCCAGACTTTGGATATTACCGGAATCCTATAAAAAATGAGGTGGACGGTTCTGCTTGTGGAGTGTCTGTTTATCAATCAGCCATTCAGTTGATAAAAAAAACAGATACACAGTTTGGCCGGCTGGACTGGGAGTTTGAAAGCGGGGAGCGTGTGGTGCATGTGGATGTCACTGCGCTGCAGGCGGCGCCGGTTTTTGGGCAGAATGGTAAGTCACAGTATGAAATGCCAAAACTTAACAAGCGACTGTATCGTGGACTGAATCTGTCCGGCGGTTCAGGCGAGGAACTATATAAGGAGTACAGTCCGGAGTTACGTGACCAGAGCATCATCAACGGTCTGAATGCTTACCTACGGCGGATTGAGTTTAACGCCTGCCTGTCTTATGGCGACCTTTCCGATGTCAGCGATGTTGATAAGACGGCCACGGAGGCTAAAATTGCCAAAAAGCGGAAATACAACATGGTTAAGGCTATTCAGTCTAATCTTAAAGACTGCCTGGAGGATTTGGTTTATGCACTGGCCTTTTATAATGGCATGACGCAAAGCGGCTATGAGTTTCTGTGCGATTTCAAAGACTCAATCTTAGTCGATGAGGAAGAAGAGCGGCAGCAGGATCGCAATGATGTGGCAATGGGCGTGATGCGGCTTGAAGAATACCGGGCGAAGTGGTATGGGGAGACGCTAGAGGAGGCAGTCAAGAATCTGCCGGAACCGGCACTGACGGAGGAGTGATGTAAATGACGCCAGAAGAATTGGAGAAGTTGCCGAAGCCGCTGGAACGTACCATGACGGCGCTTGAACTGTCCATCATGGAAGAGGTCATACAGCGCATCAAAGAAGTGGGGCAGATCACCCCGGTCATTGACTGGATGTTGAACCGGCTGGCAGCCATAGGGGAAAGTAAGTCCCGAATCAAGCAACTGATAGGAGAGGCCGTCAAAGAAGCAGACCTTCAAATTGATGAAATTTACAAGCAGGCCGTCCTGTCTGATTATATTCGGAACAAGGAGATATATGAAGCCGCGGGCGTTGAGTATCAGCCATACGAAGGCAATCAATGGTTACAGCAAGTTGTGGATGCTGCTCGCCGGCAGACTAAAGGCAGTTTGCGGACATTGGAAAACATCACACAGACTACTGGGTTTAATGTGATGATTGGGAATCAGCGCGTATTCACCCCGCTTTCCGAATACCTGGAGCGTAGCCTGGACAAGGCCATGATGGGAATTACCACCGGCGCTAAGACATACAGTCAGGCTATCGGTGAGGTGATTGACGAGATGACGGCCAGCGGCATCCGGACGGTAGACTATGAATCTGATAAATCTAATAAGCCTAATAAGTCAGATCGAATTGAGGTGGCAGCCAGAAGGGCGGTGATGACCGGCGTCGCCCAGATGACGAAGCAGGTCAGTGATAAGAACGCCGAGCAGCTGGGGACGGATCACTGGGAGGTGGACTGGCACATGGGAGCCAGAAACACAGGAACCGGCTACCGGAATCACCAGAGCTGGCAGGGAAAGGTGTATAGTACGGCTGAGATGCGCAGTGTCTGCGGGGAAGGAGAAATGCTTGGCTTCGCTGGGATTAACTGCTATCACATTAAATTTCCCTTCCTGCCTGGAATAAGCAAGCGCAAGTATACAGACGAATGGCTGGCGGAGCAAAACCGGAAGGAAAATGAAAAGAAAACATTCCGGGGGAAGGAGTATGACACCTATGGCGCATTGCAGTACCAGAGGAGACTTGAAAGAACCATCCGGAAGCAGAAGCAGGACGTGAAACTCCTGGAGAAGGCGGGAGCTGATAAGGATGATATAACGGTTGCCAAGTGTCGGTTGAGACTGACCAATAAGGCTTATGTGGATTTCTCTAAGGAGATGGACCTGCGGCAACAGAGGGAGCGGCTGAGGATTCCAAAGTAAAAAGTTGCGATATCGCAACGGAAAGGGAATTGACATGAAAGCTAATATTCTAGGGGTAGCGTACGACGTACTGCTTGATGTGGATGAAAAAGATGACACAAAATTAAAAAGAGCAGATGGGTACATGGACCATACCACAAAGAAAATTGTTGTTGCAAAGATGGAGCAGGATGATGATAGTCTTGGAGACTTGAATGTATATGCAAAGAAAGTCTTGCGGCATGAAATTATCCACGCTTTTCTTGCGGAAAGCGGGCTGCGTGAGAACAGTGGAAGTGTAAAAAGCTGGGCACAGAGTGAAGAAATAGTAGACTGGATAGCCATTCAAGCACCAAAGCTTCTTAAAGTATTTCAGGAATGTAATTGTATTTAAATGTGAAAGCACAGCAAAAGGAGAAGATAAAATGAAGCGATTATTTATTTCACAACCTATGATAGGTAAGACAGATGAACAGATTATGGCTGAGAGGGAAAAGCGATTCAGAAAGCAAAGGAATATTAGGGAGAAGAGATAGAGGTAATTGACACATTCTATACAGATTTTTCCAAGGATGCAAAGCCGCTTGAATATCTTGCCAGAAGCATCAAAGATTTATCATCTGCTGATATTGCCTATTTTGTACAAGGATGGAGTGAATTTAGAGGGTGCAAGATTGAGCATACCTGTGCAGTGGAATATGGCATTGATAGAATTGAGGAGTAGACACGCAGGAATACTTGACGTGTTATTTTTATACCTAAAATGGCCCGGCACGGCGTAAAACTACCGACGCAAGGGATGCGACCCCGTAAAAAAGCGTAGCGAGAAAGGAGCAGTATGAAACGTAAATTTTTAGAGGAGATGGGCCTGACAAAAGAGCAGGTAGATAGCATTATGGCGGAGAACGGCAGTGACATTGAAGCAGCTAAGGGAGAAGTGGAGACGGTAAAGGCCGAGTTAGAACAGACGAAGACACAGCTCCAGGAAGCAAACACCACCATTGACGGATTTAAGGATTACGACCAGGTAAAGGCCCAGGTCGAAGAGTACAAGACGGAGTATGAGCGGTCAAAAGTAGAGTATGAAACAAAGATTACAGACATGCAGTTTGGTGCAGCCCTGGAGTCTGCCATTACTGCCGCCGGCGGCCGTAATGCAAAAGCCGTTAAGGCCCTATTGGATGTGGACGCCTTGAAAGCATCCAAAAACCAGGAGGCCGATATAAAGGCAGCTATCGAGGCGTGTCAGAAAGATAACGGCTATCTTTTCGGAGCTACAGAACCGATTAACAATCCGATAGGCCCGACCCAGGGCGCGGCGCTGGGCATCACAAAAGAGCAGTTTAAGACAATGGGCTATAAAGAAAGACTGGAACTGAAACAGAACAGTCCAGAAAAATATGCAGAACTGAAAGGAGATAATTAATTATGCCAGGTATGATTTTTGGAATTCCGTTTGACGAGGAATTATTTTTAGACATGTGGAATGAAGCGCCGGATCCGCACTATACCGCTATGATCCAGTCCGGCGCGGTCGTGGAGGATTCGACGATTGCGGGCATGATCCAGAACCATGGAAACATTTATACGATTCCCTTCTACAACACTTTAGAGGGAGAAGATCTGAACTACGATGGCCAGACGGATATCACCGTCGAGGAAGTGGGCGGCGGTTCCCAGACCGGCGTTGTTTATGGCCGTGCAAAGGGCTTCTTCGCCCGCAACTTTACGGCCGAGCTTTCCGGTGCCGATCCGATGGGCCACATCGTTTCATCTGTTGCTAGATATTGGCAGAAACGCCGTCAGATGCGATTAATTGGAATTTCGGATGCAATATTCGGCATCACGGGAGCAAGTGGCTATGCCAAGAAGTGGGCGGACAGTCACACACTGGAGCTGACTTCGACTACAGCAGAGGCAAGAAAGATTAGAGAGACCGACCTGAATGACCTGGCTACAGAGGCATGCGGTGACCACAAGGATCAGTTTGGACTTGCCATTATGCACTCGAATGTGGCGAAGACTCTGGAAAACCTCCAGCTGCTTGAGTTTTGGAAACAGACGGATGCCAATGGAATCCAGCGGCCGATGGCTCTCGGCTCCGCGAACGGATACACAGTTATTGTGGATGACGGTGTTCCGGTGACGAAAGTCGGCGGTGATGGGCCAAATAAGGACCTGGCGAAGTATACCACTTACCTGTTTGGAAACGGTGTTATCCGTACGGCAAGAGGCCGGGTTGATGTTCCGATTGAGACGGTAAGGGAGGCCAAGAAGAATGGAGGCCAGGATGAACTGATTACCCGTATGAGAGAGACAATCCATCCGAATGGGTTTAGCTTTAAAATTCCTACCACTGGATGGACCGAATCACCGACGGATGCGCAGCTGTTCGCTAAGGCAAACTGGGATATCAAATTTGACCCGAAAGCCCTGCCGATTGCCAGACTAATCACAAACGGCTGATAAGGAGGCGAAGCTGATGGTATACGCAGACGAAACGTTTTACACAGAGAAATATCTCCTGGGGCGAAAGCCTGTCATCAGCACCGGCTTCCCATTTTACGCCCGTCATGCCAGTCAGCTGATTGACCAGTACACATTCAACCGCCTGAAAGATGCGTCAGAGGCTTCAGAAGAAGTGCAGATGTGTTGTTGCGAACTGGCCGAGGCGGAATGCCGGCAGGAGAAACTGCAGAAGGATTCTGGCGGGAAGACATCTGAAAAAATTGGAACCTACTCTGTCAGTTTCGACTCTGCCCAGGAGTCAGCTGCAGCTTCCGACCGGGAACAGCGGGAGATCATCATGAAGTGGCTGGCTGATACCGGTCTGTGCTATCAGGGGGTGTGAAATGTATACGAATGCAGACTGTACGCTGTACCTGTACAGCAAGGAAGGCAAGGCCGAGAAGTACACCAGGTTTCCGGTCGGGGAAGTGTACTGGGAGGACGTGGAGCAGGCCACCTTCCTGAAGACTGGACAGCGGAACGCCTGCTCCGTACTTCTGGTTATTCCTCTGGAAAGCCTGTCTGAGCCGGTTAATTTCACGAGGGGAAAAGACCTTGTTATCAAGGGAATTGTTACAGACGAGATTGACTGTAACAGCCAGGAGGCCATGTCAAAGTCACTGGCGGCCTTAAAAGCAGCGCATGAGCTGCTAACGGTATCTACGGTGGATGAGCGGTTGTATGGCAGCGAGTCGATGCAGCATTATGAGCTGTCCTGTAAGTAAGGAGGCGGCGAGATGTTTAACGGAAGTCTGGAGCTTAAATCAACAAACTTTATCCTGAAAAACCACGGAATCCAGCCAGGCGGACCAGTGCAGAAGGTGATAGACAGCGAGACTATGCGGTATATGGGTGATTATATGCCGCGCCGTCAGGCAGGAGAATTGGAACACATGATGGTACTGTCCACCGTCATTGGCTCCGGACAGATAGACATTCCGGGACCATATGCCCATTATTTGCACGAAGGTATATTGTACGTGTCTCCGACGACAGGCAGCTCCTGGGCAAAGAAGAATGAAATTAAAATACCGACGGAGCGAGAGCTGACTTATGCAGGCGCGCCGATGCGAGGCAAGAAATTCTTCGACCGCATGAAAGCCGACCATAGGGAAGATATCATCCAAGCGGCGCAGGCATTGATAGACAGAGGAGGGAAGTAATTGACAATCATAGATTTTATGAGGCAGAAACTGACGGAATATCCGAAAATATCGGAGTTTCTGGCTGGCGATGACATTCACATCGACTTCACGGACCCTTCCCCGGTCAATTATGGCATGTCCAGTACCGGAGACAGCCTGGTCAAGGAGGATTTACTGGGAAACCA
>ERZ506750.608-NODE-608-length-15315-cov-4.878637_pt1 | contig 15315 bp, 13 predicted proteins | sample MGYA00513186_ERZ506750 | MGnify/ENA metagenome assembly ERZ506750
TAGTATTTTTTTCACATATCAAATTTCACTGTTCCGAAACCAAAATCTTAATATAAAATAAAAGGCCTCAAAGAGGCCTGATTTATCATCAACTATTTAGTTTTTTCAATGATTTCTGTGAAGCTATCTTCTTTTAAACTAGCACCACCAATTAACGCACCATCGATATCTGGTTGAGCCATATATTCAACGATGTTGTTAGGTTTAACACTTCCACCATATTGGATACGTACTTTTTCAGCAGCTTCTTCACCATACATAACCTTAACTTGGTCACGTACAATTTTACAGCAGTTTTCAGCGATTTCTACAGAAGCTGATTTACCAGTTCCAATAGCCCAGATTGGTTCGTAAGCAATAACCATGTTAGCTACAGCTTCGCTTTCTAATCCAGCTAAAGATCCTTTTAATTCGTTTTTGATAACTTCAGCAGATTTTCCTGCATCGTATTCTTCTTCTGTTTCACCGATACATAAGATAGGTGTGATACCAGCAGCAATTAAACGTTTCGCTTTTTTGTTTACTGTTTCATCTGTGTCACCGAACATTTGACGACGTTCAGAGTGACCAATGATACACCATTTTAAACCTAATTCTTCTAACATAGGTACACTAACTTCACCAGTGAAAGCACCAGCGTCTTCGAAGTGGCAGTTTTCTGCAGCAACGATCAAGTTAGAAGCATTGTCTAATGCAGTTCTTAAATCAGTGAATGGAGCACCGATTCCATAAGTAGCGTTTTCGCTAGCAGCTACAGCATCAACTTTTTCAAAAAATGCTTTTGTTTCAGCATTGTTTTTGTTCATTTTCCAGTTTCCAACGATAATTGGTTTTCTCATTTTCTTATTCTCCTTATTTTTCGCTAATAATTGCAATACCAGGTAAAGTTTTACCTTCCATATACTCTAAACTAGCTCCACCACCAGTTGATACGTGTGAGAACTTGTCAGCATATCCTAATTGTTTAGCAGCAGCAGCTGAATCTCCACCACCGATTACAGTGATTGCATCTGGTAATTCAGAGATTGCTTTACATACAGCTTCTGTACCTTTTGCGAACTTAGGCATTTCGAATACACCCATAGGTCCGTTCCAAACAACAGTTTTAGCACCTTCTAGAGTTTTCTTGAATAATTCAACAGATTTAGGACCGATATCTAATCCCATCCATCCATCAGGAATTTGTCCTGCATCAGCAACAGAAGTATTTGCATCTTCACTGAATGCATCCGCAATAACATTATCTACTGGAAGAACTAATTTATCTCCAGCTTTTTCTAAGTATTCTTTAGCTAAGTCTAATTTGTCATCTTCAACTAAAGAAGTACCGATTTTACCACCTTGTGCTTTAGAGAATGTATAAGCCATTCCACCACCGATGATAACTTTGTCAGCTTTCTTCAATAGGTTATCTACAACATCGATTTTACTTGAAACTTTAGATCCACCAATGATTGCTACAAATGGATGAGCTGGTTCATCAACAGCTTTTCCTAACATTGTAACTTCTTTTTCTACTAAGAATCCTAATCCATTTTCTTTAATATTTGTAGGGATACCTACAGTAGAAGCGTGAGCACGGTGAACAGATCCGAATGCATCTTCAACGAATACTTCACCTAAGCTAGCCCAATATGCACCTAATTCAGGATCGTTTTTGCTTTCGCCTTTTTCGTAACGAGTATTTTGCATTAATACGATTTCTCCATCAGCTAATGCATTAACAGCGTTTTCTAATTCTTCACCACGAGTTACTGGGCAGAAAGATACTTTTACTTCTGGTAACAATTCTTGTAAACGTACAGCTACGCATTCCAAGTTGTTTTTAGCTTTGTCTTCTTCAGTCTTAACTTTTCCTAAGTGAGACATCAAAATAACTTTAGCTTTGTTTTCTACTAAATATTTAATTGTAGGTAAAGCCATTACGATACGGTTATCATCAGTGATAACACCATCTTTTCTTGGCACGTTAAAATCACAACGTACGATGACCTTTTTTCCAGCTACATCAAGGTCTTTAACAGTTCTCTTTGTCATGTATATTCCTCCTACTGTCATTTTTTTGCACATCCATTATATCACTACATAAATTGATTGACTAGTTTTTCACAAGTAAAATATTTCACAAAAAGCGCTTACATCAATTACTTGTGGTAATTACGACCATTATTGATCATAAAACCACGATAAATCTGCTCCAACATCAAGACACGAGTCATTAAATGCGTAAAAGTAAGATCCGATAATTTCCAACGATAATTCGCTCTAGAAACTAATTTTTCACTCGGTCCTAGACTTCCCGCAATCACAAAAACAATATTTGAATACTTCATTTGCCACATATCCAAATTCTTCGCAAATGTTTCGGAATCAATCATCTTGCCATGAAGATCAAGTAATACCACAAAATCTTGATCTGATAATTTTTCTAGAACACGATTTCCCTCTTTTTCCTTTACAAGTAAAACTTCAGCTTCTCTAGAAACATGCTCATTCGCTTCATCCTTGACTTCCATTTCAGTAAACTTACAAAAAGCCGACAATCGCTTCATATATTCTTTCTCTAAAGACTGTAACGCCTTATCTTTATTCTTTCCAATCGCAATTAATTTAATCACAATACCCCTCCATCATTATTCTCTTGAATATCTTTCACAAAATAATCATACCGATCCAAAAATAATTTCATTGTTTGATAGCTAGACGTTGATTTATAATCCACTTCTTCTACCTTACCTTCATCAAACGATAAGATTTGTGCATCCGGAAACCCTAATAATATAGGTGAGTGTGTCGCAATGATAAATTGGCAATTTTGTTTCACACATTCCTCAATCAAGTATAATAATGCCAATTGATTCTGACAAGACAAAGCTGCTTCGGGTTCATCCAAAAAGTAAAGTCCATTTTTATTTGTTTGTTTCATCAATACAGAAAAGAAACTTTGACCATGCGATTGATCATGATATCTTTCAGAAAAAACACCACGATAATCCATTTCTTTTGTCGCAACATTGTAGAAGCTTTCTGCACGCAAGAAATACATCCAATCCGGTTTTCTAGAACGCCATAAACGCATATGTTCATGCAAACTAGAATACGAATCATACGTAGAAAAATTATAGTTTCTTGTTCCACCTTCTGGATTCAATCCATTTTTAATCACAAGAGCCTCTAATAAAGTGGATTTACCACTACCATTTTCACCACAAAAGAAAGTTACCGGCTTAGTAAACGTGAATTGATCAATACTTCGAATACTTTTAATATCTGCCACATAATCATCAATTTCATCCCACAAGATGTCAAATCCACTAATAAACATAAATATCACCTAAAAAAATAGTACTCTATCTGAGTACTAAATTCCATGATGATTTACATAATAAATATAGATACATAACCCAATCAAGATAAATCCCAATATCCAATTAAACATTTCTCTTTACAATTCCATAATAAACTTTTGAAGTTAATACATAAATCACAATGTAGACTAGCGCAAAAGCCACAAAGCAGAATATTGTCGTACGAATATAAAGCCATGCATCACTCACAAACAACAAATGAAGTAGCTTTTCAATCATTGGATACGCAAAACAAACATGAAGCCCTGCCACAAGTAAAGGCATAAAGAATACCGTCAACACTTGCGAATGAATAGCTCGTTTTACATCTTGTTGTTCAAGACCTACTTTTTGCATGATCTCAAAACGATCCTTATCTTCATAGCCTTCTGTAATCTGTTTGTAGTACATGATAAGAATGGTTGCCATGATAAATAAGAAGCTTAAGAAGATTCCAATAAATAAGATTCCTGCATATAATTCAATCAAGCCTTGTTTCTGATCAAATTTATTTGTCCAAATAAAATTATTTATATTTCCATTTTGAGTTAACTTTTCAATTACCTTACGATCATTCGCATCACAATCAAATGAATAACTCGCATATATTGTACTCGCGTTGTCGCCATACACATTTATCTGATCTTGTTGCATCTTCTCTAAAGTCTTTTCTGAATCCACAATAATATAATAATGCTCTGTCACATTAGGATTATTTTCATCCATCTTCAAATGATCCAATTGTTTCTTCACAACATATTCTTTTCCAAATAAAGATAAAGTCTTCTCCTTAGACTTTTCTACATTGGAATACACATAAATTTCATTCGGCTTTAAAGACCCCTTAATATTTTCATAATCTTGAATATCTTTTAGTGGAAGACAATAAAATTCTTGAATCTCATTTACCGCATTCATCCCCTCATTCCGATAATCCGTAATCAAAGTTCCATTCTTTAAATATCCAGCATAATCCAATCTCTTATACGCAAGAAGATTCTTTGGAACGATGCCCATACGAATCAATTCTTCACTCATTTCATCAAAATCAATATTTGAAGCATCCCCATATCCATTTCCCATTACACTTCTAGGATATCGTGAATCCACAACACGATCAATACTTGACCACATACTTAGTGTTGTCGACAACATGACTAAAACCATTGTTGAAAGAATACAAATATTCGCAAGTCCTACCGCATTTTGTTTCATACGATACATCATGCCAGAAATACTAATAAAGTGATTCGTCTTATAATAGTAATTCTTGTTTTTCTTCATTAATTTTAAGAAAGTGACCGAAATCGATGTAAATAATAAATAGGTACCAACAATAACGAGTACTACAGCCACAAAAAAGACGTAGAGTGCGCTTAAAGGATTTTTAGTCGTAATTGATAAATAGTATCCAATACCTAGACAAAGAATACCAACAATAGATAGAAACCATTTTGCCTTAGGCTCTTTTTCACCCATATGACTCGAATGAAGCAATTCAATTGGACTTGAAATATGAATACGAATCATAGAATAGAAGTAGATCAATACATAAATCAATCCAATCACAAGAACGCATTGTCGCATGCCTATAAAAGAGAAATAGAAACCGAGTACAATATCTGCACCAATCATTTTTGCGATTACCAAAAACATCGCTTTATCAAATAAGATACCTAAACCAATACCTAAAGCTAATGATACAAATAAAGTAATCACAGTTTCATAAAATAAGACACGAGCTAAATGCTTCTTTTCCATTCCTAATATAGAGAATAACGCAAATTCTTTTTGTCTTCTTTTAATTAAAAAACTATGTGTATAGAACAAGAAGATAAACGCAAAGATTTCAATAATCACAACTCCAAAGCCTAACATCTGTGTTAATGTACTTGCACCTAACATCTCATTTAGATTCGGATTGTTTGCCAAAGAAACGACCATATACAACATCATTGTCGTTAAGACACTCGTTAATATATAAGGAATGATGGTGCGCGCATTCTTCTTCAAATTATCTACAGCTAAATTTAAATAGAAAGCTCTACTCATGATGAACACCACCTGTAGCTAATAATGTCAACGTATCACTAATACATTGGTACATCTGATCTAAGTTTTTATTTCCCTTATAAATTTCATGGAAGATCTTTCCATCCTTAATAAATAATACGCGAGAAGCATGACTTGCAGCCTTTGTCGAATGGGTTACCATCACGATTGTCTGTTGATTCGCATTGATAGTTCCAAATAGATGTAAAAGTTCCTCTGTACTTTTTGAATCCAAAGCCCCCGTTGGCTCATCGGCCAAAATTAGATCTGGATTTGTGATGATGGCACGAGCTACAGCTACACGCTGCTTTTGTCCACCACTAATTTCATATGGAAACTTATCTAAAATACCCTCAATCCCTAGTTGTTTTGCGATAGGTTCCAATCTTTTTTTCATTTCTGGATATTTCTTCTTACTTAAAACCAAAGGCAAGAAAATATTATCGCGATTATTAAAATTATCTAATAAATTAAAATCTTGGAATACAAAGCCTAAATGTTCTCTTCGAAAGTTCGCAATTTCCTTTTCTGAAATATGCGTAATATCCTTACCATGTAATAAGACTTGTCCACTTGTTGGTTTATCTAAAGCGGCCAAGATATTTAATAGTGTTGTCTTACCTGATCCAGACTCTCCCATAATAGCGACATATTCACCTTTATTCACACTAAAATTAACATTACTCAATGCCTGTACTTGATTCTGTGTAAATCTTGTTGTATATACTTTTTTTAAATTTTTTACTTCCAATAATGCCATATTCATTACCTCCATGTACACCAAAATTCTACAAAGAATTCAAAAACGCAGCCATCGATTCAGCTAACACTCACCTTACAAGATTGTAAGATTACTCGATTCTTCCTTCAAAATGCGTAAGATCAAGGAATACACGAGTCCCTTTACCAACACTCGATTCAATCGTTATTTTATGATTCAACATATCTAAAATATTTTTACATAAATATAAACCTAGACCACTGGCTGTTTTATCACTACGCCCATTCATACCTGTATATCCCTTTTCAAATACACGATTTAGATCACTTGCACTAATACCAATACCAGTATCTTCAATAACTAAGACATGTTTAGTCTTCATATATATAGATATAGAACCATTTTCATTTGTATATTTAAGACTATTTGAAAGAATTTGTTCCAACACAAACACAAGCCACTTTTCATCACTCAAAATGACATCTGCAGTTTCTTTAAAATTCAACTGAATGTGTTTACGAATAAATTCTGTGGAAAAACGACGAATGGATTGGCGAATCAAATCGTCCAAATCCAACTCTTTAAATAAAAAATCGGTATGCGTACTATTCAAGCGTAGATATGCTAAAACCATATCTGTATATTGATCCATGCGTAATAACTGTAGCTTAATTTCACTACGACTCAAATTCTCATCTTCAAGCAACAATTTCATAGCGGCAATGGGTAGCTTAGCCTGATGTACCCACATCGTAAAATAATCTTCTAGATCATGCATTTTATTTTCTGAAGAAATAACATACTCATCATGATTGTCTTTCATAGCCACTAAGATTTTATGATAATCCTGTCCTATCAATGAAGAATCTTGAAGATCGCAAGACAAAGAAACATTACTATTGGATTGAAGTGTTAATAAGGTTTGGTGTTTCTTATAATATTTGTGGTAATCCCAAAAGAAACATACCACCAACAAAACACATAAAATCATGAATGCATATGTAAAAGCTTCAAGTTCTAAATTATAGAGTTTAAATACAACATAACATGTCAAAAGACTAAAAGTATATATAACTATAAACAAACATCGATCTTTTAAATAATGAATAAATAATTTCATATCTTATATCCCAATCCCTTTTTTGTTTGGATAAAATCCACAATGCCAATACTCTCTAACTTCTTGCGCAAACGATTCACATTTACACTTAATGCATTTTCATCCACATAAAAATCTGTCTTCCACAAATATTCCATTAAACTATCTCGAGATACAATCGTTCCCTTCTTTTCCATGAGCAGTCGAAGTATCTTAGCCTCATTCTTACTCAGTTCAATTTGAGAAGATTGAAAACTTACTGTATTATCATCTAAATTAAAGCGTACACCCTGATATTCAAGAATATTATGATTGGATACAAAGTCATAGCTACGTCTTAATATAGCTGTGATTTTAGCAGCTAGAACATTTAAATCAAATGGTTTGCACACAAAATCATCCGCACCTTTTGAGATGGCCATCACAATACTCATATTGTCTGTAGCACTTGAAATAAAGATAATTGGAACTTTGGATTCTTCACGAATCTTTTCCGTCCACAAATATCCATTCAAATAAGGCAGTGTTATATCCATTAATACTAAGTCTGGATTAAAGGAATGAAATGCATCCATCACATTATAAAAATCTGTAACTCTTTCAACACTATAGTTCCAAGATTTAAGAAACGATTCTAATTTTTTTGAGATGAGTTCATCATCTTCTACAATCATTATTTTATACATAGTCTCACCCACTTTATTATACTGCATAAGCCCGGAAATCTTTCTAACAATGGTGTAAGAAAAAGAAAAAGGAAGTGATAGTATAATCTATCTTCAAATGGGAATCCTCACTTTAGAAATAGTGTTATGCATCCTATTAAATCAATTGTTAAAGAATAAACTCAACAAAAAATACGATACGCCATTTGTATCGCACTACTTTTAAATTGTTGGAATATGCGTACGTATCAAGCCATGTGGGCTATACATACATTATTCTGTTTACTTGTACTTCTTTTATTCTTTAAAACAACAAAAAAGGCTAAACCTGTTCTTTGTATTATTTTATCAGCAATTCTCTCTACATCCATCGTGACATTTGGCTATGTCAATATGTATACCATCCATAAGACCACCTACAACCTAACAACCACAAAAAAAATCACTCCAACAAAAATTTGTTTTATTTCGGATGTTCACTATCCCAATGCGAATAATCCTCAACGATTAAAAGAAATCACAAATACATTATTAAAAGTAAAACCAAATTTCTATCTACTTGGTGGAGACTTCGTGGATGAATCCACATCCAAAGAAGATATGAAAATCCTATTTAAGCAACTCGGAAGACTTACTAAAGTAGCCCCTGTTTATTTTGTATATGGTAATCACGAAAACAAGACAAAATTCACAAGAACCAAGCTCAATCAAGTAATCACTAAAAACAACATTACCATTCTAAATGATCAAGAAGTACATTTAAATAACATTATCCTTATTGGAAGAAAAGACTACACAAACAAAAATCGAAAGAAAACAAAGGACTACAACCTTACAAACAAAACCTACAACATCGTCCTAGACCATCAACCACAAGGAACAAAAGAAAACATTAAAAACAACGTTGACCTTCAACTCAGCGGACATACTCATAACGGACAAATGTTTCCACTCTCTTATTCTTACCATTTACAACCCGATTTTGCAGGAAATTACGGTAAAAAAAACTATAAACACTACACAAAAATCATTACCTCAGGCCTTGTTGGTTGGGGCTTTCCAATAAGAACAGAGGGTATATGTGAGTATGTAGTAGTCAACATTAAGCAAGATAAATAAAATCAAATAATACAAATGAAAATACCCCTTAAGAACTACCATAAGGATTTTTGCCAGAAGGAAATCATCAAATTATATAATTTAAATCTTTTTGTCTTTTTTCATTTCAATAAGAGTTCAAATAATACAAATAAACTTAGTCCTCAAGAACCAGTCCACCAGTCGTCCTCATCGACAATATGTTCAAATAATACAAATAAACTTAGTCCTCAAGAACCCGAATCTTTGATGGCCAAATCATTCAATGTTCAAATAATACAAATAAACTTAGTCCTCAAGAACTCACCTTCCAACAATAAAGAACGAACAATGTTCAAATAATACAAATAAACTTAGTCCTCAAGAACGAAGATTTTGTTTTCTATCAACAACTAAAGTTCAAATAATACAAATAAACTTAGTCCTCAAGAACCTTCATTTGGTATATACGAGTTATACGCAGTTCAAATAATACAAATAAACTTAGTCCTCAAGAACACGGCTAGACTGTTATATTTACCACATATTGTTCAAATAATACAAATAAACTTAGTCCTCAAGAACATAGTTTTAGAAGTACTTGCAAAGTATAAGTTCAAATAATACAAATAAACTTAGTCCTCAAGAACTGGTTAATTGTGGATGATTGGGGCGCAAGAGTTCAAATAATACAAATAAACTTAGTCCTCAAGAACAAGCTAAAAAGAAGGCAGTGAAAAATTGTGGTTCAAATAATACAAATAAACTTAGTCCTCAAGAACTAATTTCCGTTGTGGCTTCAATGATATATGTTCAAATAATACAAATAAACTTAGTCCTCAAGAACAATTAGCCCTGGCTTTTATTGGGTTACAACGTTCAAATAATACAAATAAACTTAGTCCTCAAGAACGAGTTACAAGTGATGCGATATAGTCTATGGTTCAAATAATACAAATAAACTTAGTCCTCAAGAACCGATACCAATGCCCATTAAGTATCGCATTGTTCAAATAATACAAATAAACTTAGTCCTCAAGAACTTGCAACAACGCTCAAACTTTTCAAAATTTGGTTCAAATAATACAAATAAACTTAGTCCTCAAGAACTAACGTAAGCTTGGTAATATGTTCCTTTATGTTCAAATAATACAAATAAACTTAGTCCTCAAGAACTGCTAGTGTAATTAAATACTTGTTGATTCGTTCAAATAATACAAATAAACTTAGTCCTCAAGAACCTTTATCGCCGTTATACGTTACTTCATAAGTTCAAATAATACAAATAAACTTAGTCCTCAAGAACTCTAATGTCCACTTCGTAGTGGCTCTGGCAGTTCAAATAATACAAATAAACTTAGTCCTCAAGAACTTCACTCTACATTAGAAGGAGCTTTACAAGGTTCAAATAATACAAATAAACTTAGTCCTCAAGAACGGATTTGAACCCATGGAAAACGCTAAATCAGTTCAAATAATACAAATAAACTTAGTCCTCAAGAACACACATAAATTGTTGTACTCACTGCATAAGTTCAAATAATACAAATAAACTTAGTCCTCAAGAACTATCGGCCTTATTATAGCATAATTGTGCTTTATTTACAGTATATTTTGAGTATAAGTATCATTAAATATTAGATAAAAAGTTGTGTTTTTATCTTCAAATTGTTCCATTAATCGAATGTTTTTTTCTGTTTGTTGCTGCTTATGAAGCATAGTATAAGGATTTTGTATATAGGAAATGTTATCAAATTGGTTCAAATCATATTCATATTTTTCTATGTAATCTTTGTTAGAAACAATCAACATCGCAAATTTTTCTAGTTCTTCAATAGAATTGCAAGCCATATTATCATTATTTAAAAGAAATAAGATATTATCTTGATCAAACGATTTCAACCATTTCAATACTATTTGTGTAATTGGAAAATCAATGTATACAACATTAAATTGATTTCTGCTCACAAACAATAGCAAGTTGTAAACCATAATGTATTGTTTATCTACTGTAATGCCATCTACATTTATATCTAGCATTGATAAAAACTTAGAAATATCAAAATCAGATATTTCTAAATTAATAATACATCCAATATTCCTTGTTAATATTTCTCTCAATTTATACATGCCATGATCCGTTAATAAATTTCTAAATCCTTCTCTAATCAATTCAAATGATTTAAAATCATTTTCATTTTCTTGCACAAGATTAGTTGTTTCAATATTGAATATAGATTTTGTTCCAAATCCAAAATTAGAATTAATATCATTACCATATGAATAATAAATAAAATTAAGTTCAGTTGGTTTAATTGGCTGATTTTCAGAATCTAATACTTTACAATAATTTCTTTTCTTTTTAACGAATTGATTTGTAAAACAGTCTATTATATCTTTTTGTTTAGCACCTGCTAGTACTACTATATTATTATCTTCCGGAATCAAGTAGACAGACTCCTCATGTATTATTTTCACTATTTAGCCCTCCTATGATTAAAGTACGATCTGTGGTCGTAATATTTTCTTGTAAAGTATAATTACTATTCATATTTACAATGTTTTGATATTGCCTCTCAGTTATTATTAAATATCGTATATCCCCATTATCAGGAACATTGTTTTTCAGTCTTTTTTGAATTGTTTTAGCTGAATCATTATTTATACATAACTTTGCATAAACCGAGTATTGTATTCGAATAAAACCTTCCGTCTTTAAATATTTTACAAACTGCCTATAATGTCTTTGATCTGTTTTCGTCTCTTGTGGTAAATCAAAGAATAGTACTAATCGCACAAATCTACTACTCCCCTCCATAACGAATTCCTTTTGAAAAATCAATCTTCAAAATATCATCTGTTTTTTCATTCAAAAAACCAATATAAGAATCAATTAAATCTTCAATCGCATCTTTTAAACGCATCCATTTTTTAGCTATATAAATCTTCGTTTCTAACAATCCAATCAATTCTTGTTTTTGAGCTACATTGAAACTATCTTTAATATTTTCTTCAACCCATACATCTACTATTACTCGTAATGGCTCTATAAAATCGTATGTTAAATTAAAGGCATTCGATTCGCCAATATGATGAATTCCTAACTGAGTTAATAATCCTCTAGCTGTTATACATTTTGAAATATAACTAGCTAAAATCTTATATCCATAATTCAGCGCAAAATTTCTTACGTCATTCTTATCATCTCTATAAAACTTTGTTCCAAACATCTTTCCAAAATAACACTTTGCACTCACTGCTTCTCTATTCGTTTGATCATCGTTATAAACTGAATTCTTATAGCCAATTAAAGTTTCTAATTCATCACAATCCTCGTAAATCAAATCCAACACATCTATTTCAGATTGTATTTTTTGTTCTATTATAAATTTCCATAATTTCTTTTTCCGAGTTATTTTCCAATTAATCTGTTTATTCAATTGCTTAAACACCAAAGAATGATTGTTAAACGGTTGAAAAATACCAATTGGATCATTCTTTGAATCACAAATTATTACATTAATATTATTCTCTACCAATTTTGACAACATAGGAATTGTCATTGTAATTCGATCATGTGAAAAAATCACTGTATCCAAATCACATAATGGTATATTCTGATATTCATTTCCTATTGTAATTTTCATTCGATTTAATGTTAATGACACTGTACACTCAGTTCCAATTACTACTGTTTTCCAGCCCATATTAATAAAACTATAATAAAAAAATGAGATAGCCACAATTAGCTATCTCTAATAGTTTTCAAATTTAAATCTTATTCTTCCAGACTAAATTCATTTGTATTATTTGACACACTTATTGTAGCACGTCGCTACAAATTTTCCAAGAAAACTTTTCCTTTTTTATCTTAGAATACTTTCCAGGAGCTTTTCTAGGACCTGATATTAATAATTTACCATTTTCGTTATATGTATAACGAATACCTAGAATACTTGATTTGATTTTTATATATTGTGCTCTATTTTCAGTATCTGTTTTATCATCAATTGAACCAGCAACAGGTATATATCTATCAACAATTGTTGGTGGTGTACAATTGCGATTCACAATCAAATCTAAATATGCCATTGTTTCTAAAAATTCCTGATAGTTAGTTTTGTCTTTTAATATTTTTTCAACAGTTCCTTTATAACGGTGCATATCACGAATATCCATTAAATTATCTAGACAATAACCAATAATTTCAGTGATTTTGTAATCCGAAAATTTTTTCTTTCCATCCGAATTAATTTTTGGCATTTTAAAATCAAATTGACCCGCTAATTCTTTCTTATAGAAATAAACCTGTTTATAGATTTCATCATAACTAAATACATACAAGTGTTTCATTTCTAATTTTTTATTCACAATAGAACCAATATTAAACTTTTGAATTGTGTAGTTATTCGTATCATAAATCAAATCATTTTTAAATACACGCATACGGAAATAACATTCCTTTACATTTCCATTTTCATCTAATAATTCAGGTACTTTATAGTAATCCCTTATTAATTTAATGTATTGCTCTTTATTGATTTCGCCCTTGTTATTTACTATGACTTTTGGAATATGAATTCCAACATGGACTTTCTTTCCCTTCTTATCTGTGTATTTATAGAAATCTACCGCAACACAATTTATTGAGCTAAAGATACGCTTATCATTATTTACACCTAAAAGACCCAACACACCTTTTTCTCTAGCAATATTCTTCTTTTTATCTTTCTGTGGATAAATTGTTGCATCAAAGAATGCACCTTTGTAGTTTTTCTCTGCTTTTAAAGAATATAAAGGTACTGTAGCCTTTACTTGAGAAACCAATGAATCATTATCATTTGGGAAGTTGCCAAAACGTTTGTTATAGGCATATCTTATGAAATTATATAGTTTCTGATTTTCTGATTTATCACTATCCGGTTCTTGTGTTTCCTTCATTCTCTTCAAGAATTCTTGATAATACTTATTATTACCACGTTCATCATAATTTGGATAATATGTTGATAAGACCATATCTGCAATCGCAACAATTGAAGCATCATGAGCATGGTGTTGATCCCCAATATTACGATTTTTCTTCATGTTAAACGCATTTCTATAAACAGTTGTAAATGAAGAACGTAAAGAAACAATATGAGTATCATAATTATTCACTTGATTATAAGCTCTTAAAATAGCCATCAATTCACGAATAATATAACGAGTATCCACTAAATTACGATTAATAAATCCCATAGCTTCATCTGTAGTTGCTAGTAATAAACGTTTTAATTTTTTATCTGAAATCAATTTCATTTCATTCAACTCATAACATCTTCGTTTAAAATCACTCGAAATAATACGCTTACCAGCTTTGTTCGTTACAGTTTCAGCTTCGATATATTCCAATGGAAGTCTATCTGCCTTTTTTCCATTGATTTCTTTTTTTATCAACATCAAGTTATCCATGGAATTATCACCAAAGCCACGAGGTAAAATATGATCCATTTCATAATTTTCTAATTTTTGAATATCGATCTCATCACCAGTAACCATGTCACGACCATTTTGACGAATATATAGTTCAACTTTACGTTTATTCTTTTCTAAATAAGGCTCAATAACATCCCAGTCTTCCATATATTGTTTTGAAAGCTTAGCTTTTTTCTTCTGCTCCTTCATTTGTTTAGTTAAATAATCATACAAATTTTTCATTTGATCAAAATGCTTGGCTGGTTCATCACCATCATGAGCACTATCTTTCAAATCTCTTGCCGTTTCAATCACAACTCGATCAGGAACTCCATAAGTATTAACAACTTCTTCATATAGCTTAAAACATTCATTTAAAGCTCTTATTACAGGTCTAGCAATTGGAATAAATGGTTTACCATCTTGTATCAATAAATCAATAGACAACTTCTTCGTATCCCTTAATAAAGTCATATACTTGTTAGAATCAAAATTAATTCGATTTCCATCCAAGTCCGTTGCTTCAGTAATCAAAGTCATCTGTTCATTCTTTTGATTTTCCGTATTATCCCTAAACATTTCCTCAAGCAATGTTTCTCCATCCACATTCATCTTAGTTTCCATAATAAATTGTTTAGAGAACGCATAAAATCCATTTGATTTACATCTTGCTAATTTCTTCGCATCGTTTTCATCTAAATTCAACTTCTTAGTGAAATAATTAATTTTTGATTGTTCTTCATCAAATAAGTTTAAATTCAAAATAATATCTTCAATTTTGTTAACTTTTTCTTTCTCATTCTCATCAAATAAATCAATAATAGAATGCAATTCAAATTGAGGATATACACTAATTATATTCTGATATAAAGTATATCTATTTTTAAACTTACCAGCCTT
>ERZ506750.612-NODE-612-length-15220-cov-4.954435_pt1 | contig 15220 bp, 10 predicted proteins | sample MGYA00513186_ERZ506750 | MGnify/ENA metagenome assembly ERZ506750
CACTGCCACCCTCGTCAGCACGACGCGGACGGCGGCCCTTGGTCTCCAATGGCTTGATGACCACGCGAGCCTCCTCTTCGGCCTGCTCGCGGTTGGACACTTCCTCACGCATCTCGTGCACCAGCGCAGACAACGCGAAGTTGAGCTCCTTTAGACCCTCGTGCGAGGCAGTGGAGATCTCAAAGACCTTCAGCCCGAGTTTCTCGAACTCCGGACGCACGAACTCAGCCAATTCCTTGGCCTCGGGCACATCGATCTTGTTCAGAATCACGATGCGCGGGCGTTCGGGAATCGGGATGGCACCCAACGGCAGCTCGAGCTTGTCGGCGTAGAGCGCCAACTCGTTTTCCAGCGCGTGGTAGTCGGACATCGGGTCGCGGTCCGGTTCAAGCGTGGCGCAATCGATCACATGGGCGATGATTTCGGTACGTTCGATGTGGCGCAGGAACTCCAGTCCCAGGCCCTTGCCTTCGGAGGCGCCCGGAATCAGGCCCGGCACGTCGGCGATGGTGTATCGAGAGTCGCCGGCGATAACGACGCCGAGATTCGGCACCAGCGTGGTGAACGGGTAGTCGGCGATCTTCGGCTTGGCGGAACTCATCGCCGCAATCAGGGACGACTTTCCGGCCGAGGGGAAACCGACCAACGCCACGTCGGCGATGGACTTCAATTCCAAAATCACGTCGCGCTCTTCACCGAGTTCGCCGAGCAGGGCGAAGCCGGGGGCGCGGCGGGTCTTGTTAGCCAGGGCGATGTTGCCGAGGCCGCCGGCACCGCCTTGGGCGACGACGCAGCGGTCGCCCTCGTGGCGCAGGTCGGCGAGCTGCGCGCCGGGATGCTTGGCTTTGCCCTGTTCGCCGCGCGCCTCAAAGACGACGGTGCCGCAGGGCACGGGCAGAATCAGGTCCTCGCCCTTGGAGCCGTCCTTATTGTCGCCCAAACCCATGGTGCCGCTGCCGGCGACACGATGCGGCATGAAACGATAGTCGAGCAGGCTGGTGGCGTTACGGTCGGCCACGAACACCACGGAACCACCGTCGCCGCCATTGCCACCGTTCGGGCCGGCCAACGGCTTGTATTTCTCACGACGGATGCCGGCCGAACCGTTGCCCCCATCGCCGCCCTTGACATGGACGGTTACTCGATCCACAAAATCACTCATATTGATTACCTTACAAAAAAGCCGCGTCCTTACGGGCGCGGCTTGAAAAAAGCTTGACGCTATATCGCTCAGGCGATGACGTCGACAACCTTGCGGTCGCGACGCACACCGAACTTCACGGAGCCATCGGTGAGGGCGAACAGCGTGTGATCCTTGCCCATGCCGACGTTGTGGCCCGGGTGGAAGTTGGTGCCACGCTGGCGAACGATGATGTTGCCGGCCACGACGGCTTCGCCGCCGAACTTCTTCACGCCGAGGTATTGCGGGTTAGAATCGCGACCGTTGCGAGAGCTGGACGCACCCTTCTTATGTGCCATGATTCATGGTCCTTTCTATAACTCAGGCAATCGCCGTGATCTTGACGATAGTCAGCTTCTGGCGATGACCCTTACGGCGAGCAACACCAGTCTTGTTCTTGTACTTCTGGATGCTAATCTTCGGGCCCTTGGCTTCGTCGTTCACAACCTCAGCCTTGACGGACACCTTGGCCAGATCGGCGGCGGCAAGGGTGACCTTGTCACCATCGACAACGAGGGAGACCGGGAATTCCACGGTATCGCCCTTCTTAGCGTCGAGACGGTTCACGAGGATGACGTCGCCAACCTCGACCTTTTCCTGATGGCCACCGGCCTTCACAATCGCGTACATTATCGTTCCTTTTATGTTTTGGAAAGCTACCTTGCCTAACACGCACCGAGCTTGCGGTCAGACACCGAGTTTCGAATCTACACCACCATGCGGACTAAATCAAATGATTTTTGCCCGCGTGTCAAGCACGACACACCTGTTACTCTTCCGCCGTATTGTTGGCGGCGACGGCAGCGGCGGCAATCTGAGCCAGTTTGGCTTTGACGTCGGCGCTGGAACCAGCCGGTTCGGGAGCGGGAGCGGTGCCGCGACCGTGCTTGTTGGTTTTGACGAACGGGTCGCCACCGCGAAGCGCGTAGGGATCGTCGTAGTCGGCCGAAACGGTCGGCTGATCATGCAGGATGAAACCACGGCCCTTGCAGGTCGGGCATTCCTCGGAGAACGCCTCGACCAGACCCTGGCCGATGCGCTTGCGGGTCATCTGCACCAAACCGAGCGAGGTGACTTCGGCCACCTGATGCTTGGTGCGGTCGCGTGCCAGGCATTCGACCAAGCGGCGCAGCACCAGATCGCGGTTGGCGGGCATGACCATATCCACATAGTCGATCATCACCATGCCGCCGATATCGCGCAGGCGCAGCTGGCGGGCGATCTCTTCAGACGCCTCCAGGTTGCAACGCGTCACCGTTTCTTCCAAGGACTTGCCCTTGCCGATAAAGCGGCCGGTGTTCACGTCGATGGTGGTCATGGCTTCGGTGCGATCGATGACAATCGAGCCGCCGGACGGCAGGTAGACCTGACGCTCCATGCCCTTACGCAGCTGGGAGTCGATGGACCACTTGTCGAACACGTCCTTGCCTTCATGCTCGGCCGGGTCCCACTTCTCCAGCTTGTCCTTCAAGTCGGGGGCCATGGTGTCAAGGTATTCCTCGATACGGTCGTAGACCTTGTCACCTTCCACGATGAGCTTGCTGAAGTCGTCGTTGAAGATGTCGCGCACCACGCGGATGGCCACGTCCGGCTCGCCTTGCAGCAGCTTCGGACGCTTGCCGTGCAGGAACTCGTCGCGCTTGGCGGTGATGCGTTCCCACTGGCGCACCAGGTTCTCGAGATCCTTGGTGATGGCCTCTTCGGAAGCGCCTTCGGCCGCGGTTCGGATGATCACGCCCATATCCTTCGGCGCGATCTTCGACACGATGTTCTTCAGGCGGGCGCGCTCACGCTCGCTCAGCTTGCGGCTCACGCCGGTCATGCCGCCGGACGGCACCAGCACGAGGAAACGGCCGGCCAAGGTGACCTGCGAGGTAAGCCTTGCGCCCTTGTGGCCGATCGGATCCTTGGTTACCTGCACCAGCACCGGATCGCCCGACTTGAACGCCAGTTCGATACGACGCGGCTGGCCTTCCAGACGTGCGGAATCCCAGTTCACCTCGCCGGCGTACAGCACGCCGTTGCGGGCCTGTCCGATGTCCACGAACGCGGCCTCCATGCTCGGCAGCACGTTCTGCACGCGGCCAAGATAGATGTTGCCGACGGTGGCCACTTCCTGGATGTCGGACACGTAATGCTCGACGAGCACATTGTCTTCGATCACGGAGATCTGGGTGTGGCGCTCACGTTCGCGCACCACCATCAGACGCTCGACGTGTTCGCGACGGGACAGGAAGTCCTGCTCCATGAGCTGGTTCTGACGGCTGCGTTCACGACGGTTGTCGCGGCGGCGCTGCTTCTTGGCTTCCAGACGGGTGGATCCTTCGACGTCGGTGATTTCGTCGATGTACTGCTGCTTGCGGGAGCGACGGGACATCGTCTCGTCCGATTCCTCGGCCTTCGACCCTCCACGGCGGCGGCGACGGCGACGGGTCACCGTGCCCTCTTCCTCATCGTCATCCTCATGACGGCGACGGGATTCGCGTTCGGAGGTCTGCTGCTCGTCGGCTTCCTCATGGTTGCCGCGTCCGCGACGGCGGCGACGGGTACGCGTCGGCTGCTCGTCGTCATCATCGTTTCCATTGCGGGACTCGTCATCGATCGGCGCATACGTGATGCCATCGAGGACCAGGTCCTCCTCGATCTGCTCCACTTCGGCAGCGGCACGACGTTCCTGCGCGTTCAGACGACGGGAACGACGGGAGCGACGGGAATCGCCATGATCATCGTCTTCGGCGTCGTTGTTGCGGTCATTGCCATCATCACGGCCGCGACCGTCATTCGAAGCGTCCGTGCGGTCCGTGTCGGCCGTGTCGTGGCTGCGACGGCGGCGGCGACGAGTCGGACGGTCATCGTCGCGGTCATCACGGCTGTCACGGGCATCGTCCGAACCTCTGCGGCCCGTATCGTCAGCATCGTCATCGTCGGACGATCCGCGGCCCGCGGGGGCGGCCGGCAGAATCGGCTCCTGGAACAGCAGCGACGTCATCGGACGCGGATTATGACGCGTCTCATGGCCTTCCGGCAGCGCGCTGACGGCGTCGAGCGCACGGTCTTCGGATGATTCGTCACGATTGCCGCGATTGCCGTAATCGTCACGATCGTCACGGTCATCACGCGGCTCGTCGCTGATACGGCGACGGCGACGCGACGGGCGATCATCCTCGTCCTGCACGTCCACGGAGGAACGACGGCGACGGCGCGGACGCTCGTCACGCATCTCATCGTCGTCATCGTAACGGGTCACGCGACGACGACGCGGACGCGACGGCTCGGCGTCATCGGCATCATTGAAATCAGCGGAATCACGCGCAGGCTGGGCAGGCTCAAGCTTCGGCTCCTCAAACAAGGGGGCTTTGGCATGCTCCTCGACCTTCAGCTCCAAAGACGCGCCCGCGGCACCTACGCCACGCACCACGCGGCGACCTCCACGACGACGGCGCGGAGCCGGATCGGCAGACACAGAACCCGCACTGCTTGCCGCATTATTGGTTGAATTATCGGATGACACAACAGCCTCGACCTGATCGAGGCCCTCATTGGTAGTAGGCACAACGCTCCTCGGCAACGCGCTGCAATCGCATCGCCTTCACTCAAGCCCCAACGGTTCTCACACCACGCTCTCACCGTGGCCGCGCATCATGGCGCCCGTAGGAAGCAACTTCCGTCAAAAGTCTTCATCATGCGACGGCGGACACCTGCGCTCGCGACTCACAGAACATTCACGCGAGGGGATCAACGCCATCGGATGCGTCGGCGGTTTTGCAGAACCACCGTCTATAAGTATGACACAAAAAACAACGGAGCGTGACAGGACGGGAAATTTATTCCCCCTGCACGCTCCGTTTTCCAATGATTCGCGTTGACACGCCGTGAATGAACGTGCGCCGGCATAGTGGTTCAGCAGCGGTTCAACGGTGGACCAATAGTGGTTCTGCGGCAAGCCCGCGGCAGCGAATTACCGGCGATTCAACGGCAGCTCAGCAACGACTCAACGGCGATTCAACGCAGCCAGTCCTCCAGCAGGTCGGCCATGAGCAGCAGATCGGTCTCCGGCAGCTGCTCGTCCTGCTTGTGAGCCAGCAGCGGGCTACCCGCGCCGAGATTCACGGCCGGAATGCCCAGAATCGCAAAACGCGCCACATCCGTCCAACCCAGCTTGGCAAGCGGGTCACGACCGGTACGTTCCTTGACAAGCGATACCAGCGATTGGGCAAGCGGCGAATTGAGGCCCGGACGCGCGCTCGGCGATTCGTCCTTCATCTCGATGCCGAAGCCTTCGAACACGCCACCAGTGGCCTGATGCTCGCCGTTGCCAAGTTTCGCGCCCGCATCCGCGCCGATCATCAGCGCCTTCGCCTCGGCGAGCGACTTGTCCGGCGCGAACCGGTAGTTGACGTGCACACGGCACTCGTCGGGAATCACATTGGTACCCTTGCCGCCGGAAATCAGCGTGGCGTTCAGACCCTCCTGATAGGTCAGGCCATCCACTTCGATGGCGCGGTTCTCATGTGCGTTCAAACGGTTCAGAATCTCGGCCGCCGCGTGGATCGCGTTCTTGCCCATCCAGGCGCGGGCCGAATGCGCGGCAACGCCGTGCGTGATCACGTCGAATCGCATCGTGCCGTTGCAGCCGCCCTCGATGCCGCAATCGGTCGGCTCGCCGATGATCGCGAAATCGCCGGTGATCCAATCCGGATGCGACTCGACCACCTTGCGCAGGCCGTTCTTCTCGGCCGCGACTTCCTCATGGTCGTAAAACACGTACGTCAAATCGTATTTCGCATCCGTCAGCGTGGCCGCCAGATACAGCATGACCGCGTCGGAACCCTTCATATCGGTGGCGCCACGACCCCAGATCACACGCTCATGCTCATGACCGGCCGCCACGTCCTCGCGAATCAGCGGATCGCCCGGCTGAAGCCATTTCGGCGGGAAATTGTCGATCACCGGCACCGTGTCGAGATGGCCGGCAAGAATCACGCGGCGCTCGCGGCCGAAATCGGTGGACGCGACCAGAGTATCGCCGTGCCTGCGCACTGTCAGATGCGGCTGTTTTTTCAGGAACACCTCGACGGCGTCCGTCAACGGGCCTTCGTCATCGCTGACGGAATAGCAGCCCATGATCTGCCTCATCAGCTCGTTCAACTGCTCCTGTTTGCTGGCGGAAGCGGAAAATCCAATCGTAAGTTCGTTCATGCCGTCCATTATCCGGCAAAAGCCGGTGACAATCGCATTTCGGGCGTGCTTTTGAGACGGTCGGCCATGCTGTCGTGCGCTTGGTGACACACTAGGTAGCGGTCCGAGGCAACGGCCGCAGCGAAAAGGAGAGTGCAATGCCGGGTCTATTGAGCGCGATGGAAGGTTTCTGCGTCATCGGCATCGTCATCGCCACCGGCTATGTGGCCGCGCGCATGCGCATCGGCGGGCCGACCGCGCAGATGGTGCTCAACAGGTTCAGCTTCTTCGTGTCGAGCCCGTGCCTGATGTTCGCCATCCTGTCCAAGGAGAAGATCTTCGAGATCTTCCACTCCTCCATCGTCGTGGCGTTCTTCTCGGCCGTGCTGGTGGGTGTGGTCTTTCTGATTCTCAATCGGCTGTTCTTCCATATGAAGGCCGCGGACGCCACCATCGGCGCACTGAATTCGCTGTATCTGAACTCGAACAACATCGGCCTGCCGATAGCCACGTACATTCTGGGCAATCCAGCACTCGTCGCGCCGATTCTGGTCATGCAGCAGGCGGTGTTCACGCCGATCGGCCTGACCGTGCTCGACGTGACCACCAAAGGCAAGGTCTCCGCGAAGGAGATCCTGAAACAGCCGTTGCACCAGCCGCTGCTCATCGGCTCGCTGCTGGGCATCGCCGTGTCCGCGATTTCCGCGGAAGTCGGCTTTTTCGTGATTCCGAGCTGCATTTACGACCCGATCAACATGATCGGCAATTCCGCGGTGCCGATGATCCTGATGGCGTTCGGCATGTCCTTGCACGGCACGAAGCCGCTGCAGGACAAGTCGAATATTCCGGCGGTGTTCACGGTGGCCGTGCTGAAGAACATCGTGATGCCGATCATCGCGTTCCTGCTGTCGTATTTCGTGATGGGCTTCCGTGGCGCCACGCTGTACGCGTGCGTGGTGCTCGCCGCTCTGCCGACTGGCCAGAACGTCTACAATTACGCGGCGCGATACAACGTGGGTCTGTCGTTCGCACGCGACGGCATTCTGTTCTCGACGTTGTCGTCGCCGATTTTCATCGCAATCATCGCGGTGCTCCTCGGCTGACCTCGCCAGTCCTCACCGCGGTATCCACGACCGCCGCGGCGAGGCCATCAATCGTCCATACGGTAGCCGGCATGACCGAGCCCGTGCGCCGCATGATTCGCGGCACACCCTCCGAGCACCATCAGCGCATAACACAAGCCGATTCCCGCGGCCAACGTAAGCAACGAAGCCGGATTGAGCAACGACGTTGCCAGAATCGGAAACAGCAACAACACCGAGCACCCCAATGAAACGGCCATCACCGTGTTGAGCGGGGTGATCACTTCCATCATGCGTGCCTTGTCGAGCGTCGCCTCATCCGTGCCTTCCAACGCAAGCATGCGGTACTCGTCGGCCTGGTCGTAGACGTTGCCCGTCTGCATCACGCCGGAACTGACGGCGGCGAGCACCGCGGCAAAGGCGAGCGTCAGGAAACCACCCATCGCTATATCGCGCATGTACAGCATAGATGGGTCGAACGGGTCGTGGTTGCCTCCGATTCCGGTGGCAAGCAATCCGCACACCGACGTCATCCCCGCAATGAACACAGCGAGCGCCACACCGGACACGTTACGCCAAGCACGCTTGGGATTGTCGAGGATACGGCGCATGGCAATCATAGTGGCCGCGTCCTTCGGGTGTTTCGCACGCGATCTGGCGCGCATCGCCACCACCCAGGTACCGACGACGTTCACCATGGCGAAACCGAGGAAGAAGACGCCGAAGATGATGGCGTAGACCACCATCTGACCCAAGTGCGCGAATGCGGAGATGCTGTTGAGCAGCAGGTAGCCTACGGCCAACACGGCAAGGAAAATCAGTGCGCGCCATGCGGACGGCATGGGTTGTCCGGTACGTTGCGTCACACCAAGCGGGGTGATGGCCACGCGGCGTAGGGCGACCAGCGCGGAGACCAAGGCAAGCAGCGTGACTCCGACGGTCACGGCCGCCAGAGCAGGCAGTCCCACCCACAACTGTTCGAAGGTGAAATGCTGGTTTTGGAAGTCGAGCAGCATGATCGCCGGTATCAGCGCGAAGTAGCCGGCCATGCCGACCAGCGCGCCAAGCAGAGCCTGGCCACCCGCATCGAGCGCGGTGAGTTTCGTGACCTGCGCGGTGGTGGCGCCCGCAAGTCGCAGTGCGGCGAGACGTGCGTCCCTGCGGGAAGCCGCGAGACGGGCCGCCGAGCCGGCGAGCGCCACGAACGGCACGATGAGTAGCAGACTGGCGAATGCGGCGAGCAGCACATAGCCGTCGGAATAGGTGTTCATGACGGCTGTGGCCTGGTCGGCCGTCCAATGGCCGTCGCCGACCGTGGCGACGAGCTTGTCGGCGTGCGCCAGGGTTTTAGACCATGTTTCGTATGTACCGGGCGCGCACCTGTTGGAATTGATCATGCAACCGAACGTGTGGTCGGCGGAGGCCCGCCAGATGAAGCCATGCAGGCCTCCGAGCACGGTGAGGAAGACGGCGGTGGCGGATGCGAAGGCAACGATGGCCAGCGCAGAGGTGCGGCTGGATGTGCCGCGGGTGCCGGAGCGGTGGAACAATCGCCATAATCGGAACATGTTCATCGTGCGCCTCCGGCGGTAGGTTGGGATTGCTGCGGCGAGCTCAGCCTGCCGTCACGCATGGTAACGGTGGCATCGCAGAATGCGGCCACGTTCGAATCGTGCGTCACCACGACCACGGCCGCGCCGGTCTGTCGTGCGGTCCGCATGAGAATGCTCATGATTTCGTGGCCGGTGGTCTGGTCGAGCGCGCCGGTCGGTTCATCGGCGAAGATGACTGCCGGCTGCGCGGCGAGCGCACGTGCGATGGCGATGCGCTGCATCTGGCCGCCGCTCATTTCGCCGGGACGTTGTTGCGCGAGCTGGCGCAATCCCAATCGTTCCAGCCATAGCATGGCCGTGTCGGTGGCCTGCTGGTAGCTTGCGCCGCCCAGCATCATCGGCAACGCGATGTTTTCGATGGCCGGCAGTTCCGGCAGCAGTTGTCCGGATTGGAAGACGAAGCCGAAGGCGCTGCGGCGCAGTTTGGTGCGGTCAGCGTCGCTCAACCGCGCCAGGTTGGCACCGCGAAACATCACATTGCCGGCTGTCGGGGTGATGATGCCGGCGAGTGCGTGCAGTAACGTCGATTTGCCGGAACCGGACGGTCCCATGACCGCGATGCTTTCGCCTGCCTGGATGCCGAAATCCACGTGATTGAGCGCCAGCATGTGTGTGGCGTTCGGTGTCGCCTGTTGGGTCGAATAATCCATGACCAGATCGGTCGCGTGAAGTATGTGTTCCATGTTTCCTACGGTACGGAAACGGATTGGTCCCGGCCATCAGACGGCGGGATGAACTTACAGGTTTCCTTCCGGCATGCATCATCCGCAAGGATTAGCGTAATCGCGGACTGCGGATGAGATGCCGTATGTCAGACGAGATGCCAGGAGAGGCGGTGCAGGTCGCTGGGCCCGAATTCAGCGATGGCGTCACGGTGTGCGGCCGAACCGTAACCCTTGTTGTGGGCCCATTCATAGGGTTCATATTGGGGTTGCGCTCCCAGTTCGACCATGAGCCGGTCTCGCGTGACTTTGGCGATGACGGCTGCGGTGGCCACGGTGGCGCAGTACCTGTCGCCCTTCACTTTGGTAGAGACTTCCGCAGGAACCGGCACGTCAGGCGCGTCGAAGGTGTTCAGCGCTTTGGTGATGTAGTCGTTCGGTCCGTCGAGGATCGCACCGACCTTCACCGGCTTGCCGTCAAGCATGCCATCGCCGTCGATGCCGAGTTTCTCTTCCGCTTGGCCGAGTGCACGCAATGCGGCCACGCCGAGCGCGTAGGAGATGCCCCAATCGTCGATTTCCGTGTTGCTGGCCGAGCCGACGGCCCAGGACGCGCACCAGGATTTGAGTTCTTCGAAAATGGCTTCGCGACGGTGTTCCGTCAGCATTTTGGAATCGGCCACGCCGTCGGGCACTTGCAGCGGCGACAAACCGGCCAGGTCGCACGTGCGGATTGCGGCGGCGCCGACCATGACGGGACCGGCGAGCGAGCCGCGGCCGACCTCGTCGAAGCCGACGATCACATCGTAGCCGGAGGCCGCGATCGCCCGTTCCATATCCAGCGTGGGCACTATGGAAACGGACATCAGTCGGCAGATCCTTCCGGCACGTCCTTGAACACGTCGTGGTGTGCATCCAGCGTGCTGATATGATTTAGCGGCCAATACTTGACCAGACCGACGCCGACCACGTCGGAAACCGGCACGAGGCCGTGCGAGGAATCGTCCTGATGGTAGCGGGAATCAGCGGAATTGGCGCGATTGTCGCCCATGACGAACACATGTCCCGCAGTCACTTTTTCACTGAACGCGAAGGAGCTGGGGTCCACGCCGGAGCGGATGTACGAAGTTTCGTCGATGGCCACGCCGTTGACCGTGACCGGCTTGCCGGGCCCCTCGCAGGCCACGGTGTCACCGGGCAGGCCGATAAGTCGTTTGATGAGGTAGTCGCCGCCGAATCGGCCGCTGTTCTCCTGCTGCAGCCAATGGTCGGGGTCCTTGAAGACCACCACGTCGCCGCGCTGGAGCTTAAAGACTTTGGGGGTGAGTTTGCTGGTGATGACCCGGTCGCCCGGTTCGATGGTGTTCAGCATGGAGCCGGACGGAATCACGTAGAAGCCGAACAGGAACATGCGTACCAGCAGCACGATGACGATGGGTATGCCGCACCAGATCAGGGTGTCTCGTAAGCCGAAGCTTTCCTCGCTTTCGACTCTTCTTCTGGCATGCTTCATGGGATTCCTTACCGTCCGGTTTCACGCACTGGCCCCTATCATAGCGGCCCAATATAGAAAATCGGCTCCTCGACGGGTTGCCGAAGAGCCGATTTCACGCTTTATTTGCGATCCGAACTCACTTCTCGGAGTTGTCGCGGCGCTCGACGATACGAGCGGCCTTACCGCGCAGGTTGCGCAGGTAGTACAGCTTGGCGCGACGCACGCGGCCCTTGCGGACCACCTTGATGGAATCGATGGCCGGGGAGTGCAGCGGGAAGCGGCGCTCGACACCGGTGCCGAAGCTGATCTTGCGGACCACGAAGGTCTCACGAACGCCGCCGCCCTGACGAGCGATCACCACGCCGGTGAAAGCCTGCAGACGGGAGTTGTTGCCTTCCTTGATCTTCACGTTGACTTCAACGGTGTCACCAGGACGGAAAGCCGGGATTTCCTCGGCCGGCTTCAGGTGCTTGGCGTCAAATGCCTCAATAGCGTTAACCATTGTGTTTCCTCGAGTCGCCGCCGCATATCGGCGCACAGGTAAGGGCTTCGTACGGCGTTCTTGCGATTGCCGTCTCGGCCTGTTCTTCCGCTCCGCAGGTCTGCCTGCGAAGGGTTGCCGATCCGCCGGAAATATTGCGATAAAGCACGGCCGGAGTTACCTGCGACCGTTCCGGCTGGACCCGAAGAAAAGCGGGATTATGCGGCGTCCCGCCTTTCGGCACAGCAATAATCAAAAATACCCCATCCGTAAGACACGGATGGGGTATGCCACGTACGCGCTAGACGCCACGTTTCGATGGAAGATCAGAACTCGCGGCATGAACGGTCGCCAGACCGTTCACCAGACAACACCGTGCGGCGCGCGCAACCGTGAGTTCTGATGCAACGCAGCGGAATCAGAACTCACGGTTGGCGCGGTAGAACTTGATCAGGGACTGGGTGGACGGATCCTGGGCGGCCAGGGCGTCGTCATCCTTGGAGATGGCCGGGGTGATCTGCTTGGCAAGCTGCTTGCCGAGCTCGACGCCCCACTGGTCGTAGGAGTCCAGACCCCACACGGTGCCCTCGACGAAGGTGATGTGCTCGTACAGGGCGATGAGCTCGCCGAGCGCGAACGGGGTCAGAGCCACGCCGAAGATGGAGGTGGTCGGACGGTTGCCGGTGAACACGCGGGCCGGGACGATCTCTTCCGGGGTGCCCTCAGCGCGCACTTCGTCGGCGGTCTTGCCGAAGGCCAGGGCCTTGGTCTGGGCGAAGTAGTTGCCCAGGAACAGCTCGTGCACGTCCTGGTCGCCGTCCTTGGTCGGGTTCGGGGTGTTCACGAACGCGATGAAGTCGGCCGGGATGAGCTGGGTGCCCTGGTGGATCAGCTGGTAGAAGGCGTGCTGGCCGTTGGTGCCCGGCTCGCCCCAGAAGATCTCGCCGGTCTCGGAGGTGACCGGGGTGCCGTCCCAACGCACGGACTTGCCGTTGGACTCCATGGTCAGCTGCTGCAGGTAGGCCGGGAAGCGGTGCAGGTACTGGTCGTACGGCAGCACGGCGTGGGAGGCGACCTTGAAGAAGTTGCGGTACCACACGTTCAGCATGCCGAGCAGCACGACGACGTTCTTCTCGAACGGGGTGTTGGCGAAGTATTCGTCGATCTCGTGGAAGCCGTGCAGGAACTCCTCGAAGCGGGCCGGGCCGAAGACCACGGCGAGGGAGGTGCCGACGGCGGAGTCGACGGAGTAACGGCCGCCGACCCAGTTCCAGAAGCCGAACGCGTTGTTCGGGTCGATGCCGAACTCGGCGACCTTCTCCAGGTTGGTGGAGACGGCGACGAAGTGCTTCTTGATGGCTTCGGCGTTCTTGGCGTCGGAACCGTCGATGGCGCCCTTGGCCTTGAGCTCTTCGAGCAGCCAGGTGCGAGCCTCACGGGCGTTGGTCAGGGTTTCCAGGGTGGTGAAGGTCTTGGAAACGATGATGAACAGGGTGGTCTCCGGATCGAGGCCCTTGGTCTTCTCGGCCAGGTCGTTGGGGTCGATGTTGGAGATGTAGCGGGCGGAGATGCCAGCGTCGGCGTACGGCTTCAGAGCCTCGTACACCATGACGGGACCCAGGTCGGAACCACCGATGCCGATGTTGACCACGGTCTCGATCTTCTTGCCGGTCACGCCGGTCCACTCGCCGGAACGGACCTTGTCGGCGAACGCGTAGATGCGGTCGAGCACCTCACGCACGTCCTTGACGGTGTCCTGGCCGTCGACGATGTACTTGCCCTCGTCCTCGACCGGGCGGCGCAGCGCGGTGTGCAGCACGGCGCGGTCCTCGGTGTTGTTGATGTGCACGCCGGTGTACATGGCCTTGGTGCGCTCGTCGAGCTTGACGGCCTTGGCCAGGTCGGCGAACAGCTGCAGGGTCTCCGGCTTGATCAGGTTCTTGGACAGATCGAAGTGCAGGTCGCCTGCATCGAAGCTCAGCTTCTCGACGCGCTCGGCGTCATCGGCGAACCACTGCTTGAGGCTGATGCCCTCGGACTGCAGCTCGTCGTAGTGCTTCTGCAGCGCGGCCCACTCCGGGGTCTTGGTGGCGTCAACGGGAGGATTGATGGCCATGTTGATAGGTCCTTTCATCATCACTGTGAAGCGGAACGTGACGGTGGAATCTCGTTCGATTTTCCACGGCACGAGCCGTTTTCTTCACCTCACAAGATACTCACAAAAGCCGACAGAACAACACAAAAATGTTTCCCGAGTTAACACATTCGGTCGGAAACGCGATATACCGCGGTTCCGACCACTTTTCAGCGGCGACATGCCAGATAAACGACGATTACTGAAATCGTATGCAACGTTCAGCGGAAAAGCTTCAACGCACGTGGAAACGGCTGTCGTATGCAACGATCGCATTACGATTACGTACGCAACTTACGCACGACCACGCACGCGGCTTACGCAAGTCAGGCGATGGCGGCGAGCAGGAAGTGCGCGCCGGTCATCATGACCAGGCCGATGATCGCGGACACGGACAGCGAGAAGCCGGCGAGTTTCGCATTGCCGAGCACTTCGTCGGTGAACAGGGTGGAGAACACGGCGATTGGCGCGAGGCAGCACATCACCACGGCTTCGCGCACATTGGCGCCGAACGGCAGCACGAACCATGCGCAGACGGCGAACAGCAGGCCGAATGGCAGTCGCAGGCCGATGATCTTCAGCAGCTTCATCACATCGTCACGGCCGGCGGGCAGGTCCATCAGCATGCCGACCATCAGCATGGCGACGAACGAGTTGGCGTTGGCGAGCGGCTCAACGAACGTGGCCACGACGGCGGGGATCTTCACATTGGCAAGCATGAGCACGATCATGACCAGGTAGGTGTCGAACGGGATGGAGCCGAAGAAGCCTTTCGCCACGTTGCGTAGCAGCGCGTGGCGTGCCAGCCGGCGGGCATCGCGATCCTTGGGTTTCGTATACGGCAGCACCGGCGCATGCCCCTGGTACTGCTCGTCCAAGGTCTTGCCGGGCTGGATGTGCAGGAGGGTCTGCGTCATGACGTTCGTGCCGGCCGCCACCATCACGCAGTTGCCGATGTCGAACATGGCCGCTGGCACGATCGCCGCGGTGCCGAGAAACGCCTGTACCACGGGGAAGCAGAAGCAGCCGATGTTGAAGCCGGAACCGTTGAGCATGGTGAACGCGCGATCCTGCACAGGCGTGTGACGTGTGGTGAGGAAGATGAGCACGGGCGGGATGAACGCGACCACGAAGCCGAAGACGGAGATCCACAGCATGCTGGAATCATGCGGGTTCGTGGCGAACGAGTAGATGATGGCGCAGGGCAGAACCAGGTTGAACAGGGCGACCTGCATGATGCGGTAGTCGCGGTTTTTGAATTTGCCGGCGCGTTTGAACAGGTAGCCGGTGAGGATGATGGCCAGCAGCGCGATTGGCTGAATCAGCGTGGACATGTGCGCGAGATGGGACTTGAACCCACACGTCAAAGACAGATCGGAAGAGCACACGTCTGAA
>ERZ506750.630-NODE-630-length-14694-cov-5.311702_pt1 | contig 14694 bp, 8 predicted proteins | sample MGYA00513186_ERZ506750 | MGnify/ENA metagenome assembly ERZ506750
CCTGCTTGACATGGTGTACCTCGCCTTGTTCCTGATTCCTTCGCTGCTGCTGGGATTGGTGTTGCGCAAGCCGGTGATCCGGTTGAACAACTGGGTGAGCCGCAATCTGGAGTCCACCAAGGTGATGTGACGAGGCGGATTTGAACGGGCTGGTTTGAGCCGGTTTAGATCGGTTTCGGCTGGTACACGTGAACGCGCTGCCCGCCATCATCGACGACCTGAAAACCCAAAGCCACGAATTCGTCACCATCGACCAGCCGGCAAAAACCTAAGCTAGCGTGGAGGCGTAGGGCATTGTCCTGCCCAGTCACTTCCCTTACGTACCGCTGCGCCATCCCGGCGCTCCTCTGCGCCGCCACTACCCCACATGTCGCCTCCTCACGCACCAACAAGTGTCCGATCCCCCCCGAATCAGCCACCCACGCGTCATCCGGTCACCCCAGGTTGTCCGATTCGGGAGAAACGGACACTCAGGGGCACCGTGCAAACCACACGTTGATCAGAGAACCGGCAACCACCAGCACAACACCGATCCAGAACGGCATGCCCAGCGCCACGCCCAACAGAAGCGTGCTAGAAGCCGTGGAAAACAGCGGAGTCGCGTACGAACCAATCGCAAGCGTTTCCATACTGCCGTGCAACATGCCGTATCCCCAGCACGCGTAGCCGCCCGAAATCGAAGCGGCGCACGCAATCAGCGCAGCATATCCACCGATGCCGGGCGCCGTGTCCGGCAAACCGTCTCCCGAAACGAAATGGATGGTCCACAGTACAACGGCCACACAGCAGAAGAAAATCGTCGTGCCGTCGTAACCGCCGGACAACGACGGCGTAAAAGTCGCATAAATCGCCCAAATAAAGGCGCCAACAAACGCGAGCACATACGGTAGGGGGTTACTGGCGATATTGTGGACCGCTTCCTGCATATCAAGGCTTTCTCCGCCAACCGCCATCGCCACACCGATGGTTGCGATCACCGCGCCAGGAATCGCTTTGGCGACCGCACCACGTTTGTGCGATACCGCTGCGGTCATCAGCACCAGCAGCGTCGGCCACAAGTAGTTGACAAGGCTGACTTCCACGGATTGCGCGTTCGTTGTGGCCAGGCCGATCGACAGCGAGATTGACGCCTCGTATGCGATGAACATGAGTCCGCCTGCGATGAGGTACTTGCATGGCGCTTCGCGGATTGGTTTCGGACGGCGCACAATGAACAGCATGACACCACCGACGGTGTAGATGAGCGCCGAACCGAGCGTGGCGCCGAACGATTCGGAGACCAGTCGCACGAGGCCGGCCATGAAGCCCCACAGGACGATTGCGAACAGGCCGATGAGTGTCGCCGCGTGTGATGTGGCATGGCCGAGTAGCGGATTGCAGGAGTTGCCGGTGGGGTGGTTTGCGCCGGAATCGGAGGGGGACTTCTGGTTCGTGTTCACGGGCTCCAGCCTACCCATCGCCCTCCACGAGTGTCCGATTCTGCAGAATCGGACACTCCTGCAACCTGCGATGCCGCGAACCCGATTACCCCCGGAACCGCACCAACAGCAGAGTCAACCACCCCATCCGACGCTGCCACACCAGCCGTATCGGCAGCCAAGTCCATGCGTCCCGCATCCACACAGCCCACGCGTCCCGCACCTCCACGGCCCGCCGACGCGCACACGTCGCCCATGACCAAATCATCCAACGTCACACCGAACATGTCGCAAAGCATCAGCAGCTTGTCACAAACGTCGCGTTCCACGCCACCATCTTGCGGTTGCATTGCGATTCGCAACCAAATTTTGCGACGCAACCGACAGTTGCGCGACGCGAAGTTGGCTTCACGGGTCTTTTACGACAATAGAAAAACCCTTGAAATTCCAACGATTCCAAGGGTTTCGAATGGAGCGGATGACGGGAGTCGAACCCGCCTTTAAAGCTTGGGAAGCTTTCGTTCTACCGATGAACTACATCCGCAAGGTGTGCCTTTTGGGCACGAAACTTCAGTTTAGCACGCAACGGATGCGTATGCGGACACAGACCGACATGCGATACCAATTTTCCGCAATATCACGGAGACTCAACCACGCGGCCGCTGCGAATAGTCGCGAGAATATCTGCCAGCCGAGCCGCCCGAATCATGCGCGAATCCATACTGCGTTCCAAATTGCGGCCCACCGGCACCAGCCATCGCAGAACGTCCGCCTTGCCGAATATCCGCCGCCGCAACGCCGCTCGTGGCATAGCCACCGGCCAAATATCCGGACTGCGCGCCCTGCTGCCGCATCTCCTGGCCCATCTGCATGAGCCGCGCAATGCGGTCCTGAATCGGCGGATGCGTGGAAAACAGGCGCGAGAAGCCCTCCGCGGAGAACGGACTGGCGATCATCATCGCAGCCACCGACTGCGTGCCGGCGGTCTTCTCCATCGGCATCGCGGCTGCGCCGCCGGAAATCTTGCTCAACGCGGAAGCGAGCGCTTCCGGATCCTCCGTCAACTTGGAACCGTCTTCGTCGGCGTCGTATTCGCGTGTGCGGGAGATTGCCATCTGTATCAGCGACGCTGCGATCGGCGCCAGAATCGTGCTCAGCAGCACACCCAGCAATCCCAAGCCGCCGGACGCCGAATCGTCGCGGTCGTCACGCGAACGGCCGCCGCCGAAATACATGAGCGAGTAGCCGAGGTACGAGATGACGGTGGCCATGGCGGAGGCGATTGCGGACGTCAGAATGTCGTGGTTGTAGACGTGCATGAGTTCGTGTCCGAGCACGCCGCGAATCTCACGTTCGTTAAGCGTCTGTAGGATGCCTTGCGTGCAGCAGACCGCCGCGTGTCGTTCGTTGCGCCCCGTCGCGAACGCGTTGGGGCTCATGGTGGGGGCGATGTAGATGCGCGGCATCGGCTTACCTGCCTTCGCCGATAGCTCGCGGACGATCTTGTATAGTACGGGGGCTTCCTGCTCGCTCACCTGTCGAGCGTGCATGCTGGCGATCGCCAGTTTGTCGGAAAACCAGTAGGAGACGAACGTGGAGCCCAGGCCGATGAGAATGTAGTAGCCGAGCGTGCTTTGACTGGCGCCGGTCGCCCACCAGATGAGCATGATGACGCCCCACATCAACGCGAACAAAAGCGTTGTTTTCAAGCCATTGCAATGGCCGTGCACCTGCAATTTGCCGTTCATGGCCACCAGCCTAGGAATTCAGACTGGGATTTTGCTGTATACAAGCTGAAGGGTGGATTTGCAACATCTAGAAACATGCCACGCAACGACGCTACAGCATCGGCCATAGACCTATCTGCGGCACGGCGAGAGTCACCCCAACTTGAAACGTATTACCCTCGCATATCCCCCGAATGCACTGCGTCAAGCGTGCCGATCAGGCTGGTCAGCAAATCGTTGCGGCCGCACGCGTTCGTCAGCACCGCCAGCACGTACGTGCCCGACTGCGACATCACCAGTCCGGCATCGTTCAGCGCGTACAAACCGCCTTCGCCGTTGATCCATCCGGCCTTCGTGTACACGGTGTCCGCATCGCCAAGGGCCGCGTGGATGCAGGAGTTCAGCGAATTCGTCATGTCTCCGGACAGCCATTGCAGCGATTCGGGCGTGATGTTCTGCACCCCCGCCGTTTGCCCGGCGAACAGGAAACCGTATCCGGCGGTCCACAGTTTGGCCATGTCGCGCGCGGAGGTGAACAGGTACCCGCCGCGATCACCCATTCTGGAAGCCGCGCCCGCCTGTTCGGCCCACGTGTTGAAGCAGTCGAGGCCATACGTTTTGTACAGCCAGTCGTAAGACGCGTTGTCGGAATTGCGCAGGACGGCGTCGACCTTCTGGTGGACGGTGGCGGACTGCGCGTCAGCGGATTGGGCCACGCTGTTCAGGTCGACGGTGCCCGTTGAGAACAGCGATATCAGGTATGGCGCCTTCGCCGACGAGGCCGAATAGATCTGTGCATCGGCGTTGTATGCGATTGTGCGGCCGGTCGTGATGTCGGCGAGCACGAATGATGCGGTATATCCGTCGGCTTCGAAAGTGGCGATTTGAGACTGCACGGCGGCCTGCGAATCGGCGCTTAGCGTGAAGCCCTGCGTTGTGATCGTGGCGCTGCCCTCGACTGCGGAAATGCCGTCCAGCGCGACCTGCGTCGGCGACGAGACGGCTTGTGTCTGCGATTGCGGCGCGCTGTTTTTCTTAAGCGCGCCCGACGTGGAGGACGTTTCCGAAGACGTTCCCGAGGACGCCGCTGCGTGGGCTTCCTCTTCGAGATGCACATCGACAAGACCCACGCCCATGGCGAAGCCGATCAGGCAGGCGATCAGCAGGCCCACGACGGACACGGAACAGCAGCACAGTGCCTTGCGCTTGACGTGTTTTCCAAAGTTCATGCCGACTTCACAACCTTAGATTTCAATGCCCGCATCCGTTTGCGATGATATTGCGCACCGCGTTTCACCGGGGTCAGCCTAGCGCATGGACCCGAACTTCGGGGGTAATAGGTCAAAACGACCGCGTATGTCCGATTCTGGAGAAACGGGCGGTTGTGCGATCGAAAACGCACGCTACGCGACCAGTCCGCCGAAAATCGACCACTAAAGCGGCAAAAACTAACGCCCTGCACGTCCGATTCAGAGGAATCGGACGTGCAGGGCGTTACTAGATTGCGTTAAAAGGCTTGGAGTTAGGGTGTCAGGAAGTCAGCACTCCCACCCTAATTCCAGCCGGCCCGATTCAGGCATGCGCCAGCGCGCGCATCTGCTCCGGGTCGATGACCTTCTTGTGCTCGCGGCCTTCCTTCGCGCCTTCGGCACGTTCGAACGCGTCGACCTTCTTCCAGCCGGCGAAGTCGATCGGCTTGACACCGCGGGAAGCCAGCAGACGGTCGATGGATTCCGGATCGCGGTCAGCGGCCACGCGACCGCCTTCGGCGGCCTTGGACAGGTCCTCCAGCATGTTGGTGACGATGAGCAGCGCGTCGGACTTGGTGGAGCCGATCAGGCCGACCGGACCACGCTTGGCCCAACCGGTGGCGTACAGACGCTCACGCACCTGCGCGCCCTCGCCGGAGGCCTCCGTGGTGATGCGGCCGTCGCCGTTCGCGTTGGCCAGGTGCGCGCGACGCTCGTCGTACGCGATGCCCGGCGCGGTGGCCGGCTTGTAGCCGATCGCATGGTACACGGCCTGCACCGGGTACTCTTCGAATTCGCCGGTGCGAGTCATCTTGCCGTCCGCGGAAGTCGTCGTCTTCTCCACGCGAATCGCCTTGACCTTGCCGTCCTCGCCCAGCACTTCGACCGGAGCGGAATTGAAGTGGATGTAGTACTTGCGATCCGCCGGGTTGCCTTCGAAATCGGTGTCGCCGTCGTCTTCCATGTCCTCGGCCATCTCGCGGATGGTGAACAGCTCCTCGACCATCTGACGGGTCAGCTTGTCCTTGCCGGCCTCCTCGATAGTGTCGTCGTCCAGATCGAAGTCGTCTTCGTTGATGATCAGCTGCACGCCCGGCAGCTTCTCCATTTCGCGCAGCTCCTGCACGGAGAACTTGGCCTGAGCCACACCGCGACGGATGAACAGGTGCAGGGTCTTCGCCTTATTGGACTTGATCCCCTCGTACACGTTGTCCGGAATGTCGGTGCGTTCCTTCAGATCGTCAGCGTTGCGCATCAGCTCGCGCGCCACGTCCATGGCCACGTTGCCGCCGCCGATCACAGCGACTTCCTCGGCATCGAGCGGCCATTCGCGGGCGCCGGTCGGGTAACCGTCGTACCATTCCACGAACTTGGCGGCACCGTACACGCCGTCCAAGTCGGCGCCCGGCAGGCCGAGCGGCTTGTCTTCAACGGCACCAGTGGCGAACAGCACCGCGTCGTAACGTTCCAGCAGCTCGTCAAGCGTCACGTCCTTGCCGAATTCCACGTCGCAGTACAGGTGGATGTCCGGGTTGTCGAGCGTCTTCTCGAGAGCGGATGCGATGAATTTGATGGAAGGGTGGTCGGGGGCCACGCCGTAGCGCACCAGGCCGAACGGCACCGGCAGCTTTTCGAACAGGTCGATGCGGGCCTTGGTGCCCAGTCCCAGCTCTTCGCCGAGCTTGCCCAGCTGGCGCAGGAAAATATCGGAAGAGTAGACGCCTGCGGGGCCGGCGCCGATTACAGCAATACGAAGTTCGTTGGTTTCGCTCATATGTTCCAGCCTAATATATTCCCTGCATTTCCAACAGGGGGCATTACGATTCCGCCGTATTGCGATCATGCGTGCGGCAACGTGCGGCCCTCGTATGTGCGGGGTTGCCCAAAATGGGACAGAACGGGAATATCGGCGGGGCTCAAGGCCATATCTGCCGCATTGATCCACAGCTGTGCGACGAACAGTCCAAAGATGATGCCGATGTGGTGCATACTGAAATATTTCGTCGCGCATAGCCCCAGCAGAACGTATGGAATCAGCAACAAATCAAGATTCCCACGTCGAAGCGCAATCCGTACGAGCACAGTCCAAACCATCAAAGACAATGCCACGCACAGCGCAATCGCAAGAACACTCATCCGAAGACCGTGCAAGGAAACATCGCCTGCGAAAGCCGTGAACATGCTTTCGGATGGCAGCACCGTCCAGAACAACACAAATTGAACGATTGCCGAGTTGCCGCCGGAATCGACAGCAACAGCCACCACAGCGGCAGATAGCCTTCGTAATGCGGGCGGACGAGCAGCAGGTCTCGATAAGGGCAATCCCTTGCAATAAGCCACGATTGCGCCTCGTCGAACCACGGCTCGTGGAACGCCATCGTGACGATGACCACCGCAAGATACACGGCGAACACCACCACACGGTAATGCCGTCGCAGGCAGTCAGCAACCGTATTCATAGATAACCCCATCCTCCGCGCCCCACGCGTTGAATATCCCCATCAGTAAGCCATAAGCATAATAACGCACATGCGACCACGGTACGGCACTGTGATGCGCCTCTCAAACATCCCACGGGGAACCTTCGGCAAACCTATGATGAACCTTCGGAAACCCACCTGTCTCACCGCCCCATCGCAGTCACGCTCTCGGCGTCCGATGCTTTCAGAATCGGACGCACGCGGCACGTACAATCGCAACTGGTTTTCGAAAAACCGCGGCGACGACAGACAAAACCGCAATCGCGGCAACGGCACACGGCGAGTACGATGACATCCGGCTTCCGCGCACAAGGACAAGCATGCAGAGACACGCACATAGAGATACGCGCCGGCAGATAACACGCAGCAGAAAGGCAACCATGCGCATTCACATCACGTATACCGGCGGCACCATCGGTATGGTCGAGTCACCGAACGGTCTGGTTCCGGGCGCCGATATGCGCGGCTGGCTGCGCCGGCTGATTGAGGACGCGCATCTGGACCCGAGCTTGTTCTCGTTCACCGAGCTGGACCCGCTGATCGATTCGTCGAACGCGACGCCCGACAATTGGCAGACGATGGCGGACGACCTGCGCGCGCACCGCGATGACGCCGACGCATTTGTGGTGTTGCACGGCACCGATACGATGAGCTATTCGAGCGCCGCGCTGTCTTACGCGCTGACCGGTTTCGGCAAGCCTGTGATTTTCACGGGGTCGCAGCATCCGCTCGGCAAAATCGAATCGGACGCCACCGCGAACGTCACGGGTGCGCTGAACGCCGCGATGAGCGGACGTTTTCATGGCGTCGGCCTGTTCTTCGGCCATCATCTGTTCGCCGGCAACCGTGTGAGCAAATCGTCAAGCTGGGCGTTCGAAGGGTTTTCGGCGCCGTCCACCGGCCCGCTGGCACGTACCGGCACGCCGTGGCATTGGTATGCGGGCGATTCGGCCGGCTCCGGTTGCGGTTGGGCGTCACCGCTGCCCTGCTCCCGTCACGATGTGGCCGTGATCGACATGGCTCCCGGCATTTCCGCCGCGCGATTGGCCGCGATGCTCGACCCTCGTCCGGAAGCGGTGCTGTTGCGCGCGTACGGCGTTGGCAATGTGCCGAGCGACGAGCCAGGACTGACCGACGTGATCGCCGACGTGCTGCATGACGGCGTGCCTGTCGTCATCGCATCGCAATGCCAGCAGGCGGAAGTGCTGCTCGGCCATTACGAGACGGGCGACGCGATCGCCCGCGCCGGTGCGATCGGATCGGGCGACATGACGCTGGAAGCCGCATACGCGAAGATCATGTTCCTGCTGTCGCAGGGCGTGGACGCGGCCGATTTCGGCACGTGGATGCGCCGGAACATCACCGGCGAAATCTCGCCCAGCTCGATGTAGCCCGGCTCAGCGCGGTTCAGCCTAGTTCCGCACGGCTCGTCGCCGCAACCGGCGCTACTCGCGGTCGAGCAGGGCGGTGAGCGCCCACAGGATGCTGACCACGTCGATCGCTTCCTGCATGAACGCGCCGACGACCACCGGAATGAGGTTGAACGCGGCCGCGACCATGCCGATAATCGCCAATCCAAGGCCGACCAGCACCGCCTGCAGCATCACTTTCTTCGTGCGGCGGGCGATGGCGATGGCGCGCGGCACGGAGGCGATGTCGTCGTTCATGATGACCACCTGCGCCGATTCGGACGCGGCGGTGGACGTGCCGTCGGTCATGGCCATACCGATGTCCGCAACCGCCAGTACAGGGGCATCGTTCACGCCGTCGCCGACCATCATCGTCACCTGTCGGGTCATGGATTCGCCGACCACGCGCTGTACGACCTTGTCCCACGCCGGCTGGTTTTGGTGCGCGTCTTCCGTGGCGTTCTTGACGGCCGCGACCTTGCCTTCGGGGAAGAGTTCGGATTGCACGTCGTCGATGCCGACCTCGCCCGCGATGATGCGTGCGGAAGCCTCCTTGTCGCCGGTGAGCATGGACAGTTTCTTCACGCCGAGCCGGTGCAGTTTTTCGAGGGACGCCTTGGCGTTTTCGCGCGGCACGTCACGCAGCACAATACGTGCGGCGAGCTTGCCGTCGATCGCCACGTATGCGGCCATTTCGTCCGGTTCGAGAGGTGCGAACAGCGAATTCACCTCCGGCTTCTTGGAAGCGCCGGCAGCGGTACCGGTCGCCGAATCGCCAACCGCGCTATCGGCCACAGCACCAGCCGCAGTACCGGCCGCCACCCCTGCGCCCAGCACATGCGTGAAGCCGGCCTCGTCGGCCGTCACGTACGCGAAACGACCCACGCGCACGGCATGCCCGTTCACCTCGCCGGACACACCCTTGCCCGACTGTTCCTCGATGTTCTTCACCACGGGGTAATCGCGTCCATGCCCCGGCAAATCGCGTTCGGCGCACAGCCGCTGCCCGTTCTCATAGCGCGCGTACAGTTCCTGCATGGCCTTCTGCCCGGCCGCCGCGATGCCCTTCGACAGAATGTGCACCGAGTAGCCTTCCACCACGCCGGCCATCATCAGAATGTGGTTCTCGTCGTACGGCGAGCTGTTTTCGAACGGCTTCTCGACGCGCACGACCTGCGGCTGCTTGACGGTAAGCGTGCCGGTTTTGTCGAAGAAGATATGCGATACGCGGCCCAAGTTTTCCAGCACGTCCTGCGCTTTGATAAGAATGCCCGCCTTGGCAAGGCGACCGGTGCCGGCCACGTACGCGACGGGAGCGGCGATCAGCAGCGGGCAGGGCGTGGCCAAAACCAGCACCTGCGCGAATCGCAATGGCGTGCCTGCGACGGCCCACGCGACGCCGGCGATCGCCAGCGAAAGAATGGTGAACGGCACCGCCAGCACATCGGCGGTTTTGACGACGGTCGGGCGCGATTCCTGCGCCGACGACACCAGTTCGAGGATCTTCTGATACTGCGAATCCTGCGCCAATTGCGTGGCACGCATCGTCAGCGCGGTCGATCCGTTGACCGCCCCCGACAGCACGCGCGCGCCCGCATACACTTCGCGCGGCACCGGCTCGCCGTTGATATTGCTCAGATCCAACGTGGCGACGCCCGACAGCAGTTCGCCGTCGACCGGCACCGTTTCGCCCGGCAGCACGAGGATCACGTCGCCAAGCTTGACCTGGTCGACCGGAACGGTTTCGAAATGCTCGCCGGCCGCGTCGTAAGGCTTGGTTTGGGTGGTGGACTTATTCGTTTCCGCAGCGTTAGGCACATCCACACTGGCGACCTTGCGAAAGCCGTCCGCCGTCATGTCGCCCTCAGCATCACCGGCAGTACCGTCGGCCCCGGCAGCCGCCGCACGTGCACCCACGCCCGGCAACGTCACCACGTGCGCGGTCCGCGGCGCCGCATCAACCAGCGCCGTCAGGTTGCCTTCCGCCTTCGACTGTGCGAATTCCTCAATCGCCTCGCCGGAGGAAATCATCAGCACCACGGCCCACGCAGCCCAGTATTCCTGCACCGCCACCGTCGACGCGATCGCAATAACCGCAAGCAAATCCACACCGACGTGACCGTGCCGCAAATCGTCAATCATGCCGATCACAGTCACCACAATCGTGTACACGACCAGCGCGATCACGATCCACTGCCCGACACCCGGATTGAACGGTCCGAAAGTCAGCGAGACGCCCGCAGCCTCCCACGGACGCCACGAACCCAGCAATGCCAACGGAATCGCGGCAATGATGGCGATCGGCAGCAGCGGAACTTCTTTGCAAATGGAAATGATTCTACGCATGAGAATCTCCTTACGCTCGTATCGGACGCCTTGTTAACCCATCGGCGCCCCGCCTGCGCGGACCATCGATACACGGCGTAAAAAGATATTTCCAGCATAACAGAGCATTGCGATTGCCACGGTCGCTTGCGTGTGCTTCCGTTCGTCGCGCGCGTTCCGCGCATACGAAAAGGGCCGTGCGATTGCTCGCACAGCCCTTGTTTTCCGCCGTTTTTCGGCTTGTTCAGCGTTTTCCGCGATTACGCGGATTGCGGTTGCGACTTCGCCGTCAGCCTATCGGGTGGCAGCCACCCGTATCGCTGTCGGCATGAACGCCGCACACCGTACGTTGCCGTACGATGCCGCGCATCCGGCTTTACCACAGACCGAACGGATCGAACAGGCCACCGCCGTCGCCGTTGTTGCCGTTACCGCCATTCTGGCCGTTCTGGCTGCCGCCATTCTGGCCGTTGCCGTTATCGTCGTTGCCGTTGTTCTGCTGACGCTGTTCCTGCTTGTTGGAGGAGTTCGTCTTGGTCTCTTCCTGGTCGAGCGTCACTTCGAGATCCATGGTGTTGCCGCCGCGCACAACGGTCAGCTTCACCTTGTCTCCCATGGCGGAGGCGCGCACGTAACCGAGCAGCGAGTAGTTGTTGTTCACTGCCTTTCCGTTGAACGCCACGATGGAGTCGCCGGCCTTCACGCCGGCCTTGGACGCCGGGCCACCGTCGGTCACGGCCTGCACCTGGGCGCAGCCGCGGGTCACACCGTCCGCTTCCACCGAGGAGCTCTTGATGGTGATGCCAAGCACCACATGCTTCACGGAACCGTTGTCGATGATCTCGTTGGTCACGCGCTTGACGAGGTTCGACGGAATGGCGAAGCCGATGCCGATGGAACCTGCCGTGCCGGACGAGCTTGCGGTGGAGGCGATGGACGAGTTGATGCCGATCACCTGGCCGGCCGCATTAAAGGTCGGGCCGCCGGAGTTGCCCGGGTTGATGGCCGCGTCGATCTGCACGGCGTTGGTGACGATGGCGTTGTTGTCGTCATCGGTCACGGTCACCGGGCGGTTGAGCGCGGACACGATGCCGGTGGTGGCGGTGTCGTCGTAGCCGAGCGGATTGCCGATCGCCATGACGGCCTCGCCGACGGCGAGATTGTCGGAATCGGCGAATTCCGCGACTTTCAGATCGCTCGGCGGATTGTCGAGCTTGATCACGGCCAAATCGGTGGTGGTGTCGGTGCCGACCACCTTCGCGGAATAGACGGCGCCGCTGGCGAGCGTCACCTGAATCTGCTGCGCGCCGGAAATCACGTGGTTATTGGTGGCGATATAGCCCTTGTCGCTGATCACCACGCCGGAGCCCTTGGCTTCGCCGTCGCTGGTCGCCACGTCGATGGCCACCACGGAATCGGACACTTCCTTGGCCACCGCGGTCCAATCGACCGCCGTACCGGACTTCGCCTTGGCGGAACCGGAACCGGACGTGTTGGACTTGACGTCGGACAGCGAGCTGGAGGTCGGCACATGCACCCAACCGTTGGTGATCGCGGTGAAGCCGACGCCGAGGCACAGCGCGCCGGACACCAGTGCGGCCACAACGGCGGTGACCACATGGCTGGTCATGCCGGACTTCTGCTTGGTGACGACCGGCGTCTGGTTCGGCTGGCTCGGGAAGCCCTGCCCCGGAGCGCCGAACGGATTGCGGTTGCCCGGTCCCGCAGGGGGCATGTTCGCGCCGTACTGCGGCTGCTGCTGATTGTTCTGCTGCGCGCCGTTCTGCGCGGACGAGCCGCCAAACGGATTGCCGAACGGATTGCCATTGTTCCGCTGATTGCCGGTCGTATACGGGTTGCCGAAAGCGCCGAAGAACGACGGACGGTTGTCCTGCGGCTGGCCCTGCTGCTGCGCGCCGTACTGCGGTTGCTGGACGGTCTGGCCGCTGGCATCGCCAGCCGGCGGCGTCGGCACCGGACCGTACGCGCCGTATTCGGGCGCCGGACGGTACTGTTCGGTCGGCGCATCCTGCGTCGCGTTGTTGATCACCGTGCGTTCACCGGCAGCGGAAGCATAATCCGGCGTATCGTCAGCGGTATTGCCTGCCGTGCCATCCGCCGCGTCCACGGTAGGAAGGGCGGTGGTGGGCTGCTCGCCCGCGTTCGGCACTGCAATCGGTTCGGTAACGGAAGTCTGTGCTTCGTCGGCGACGTTCTCGCTCGGCGTCTGCGGCGCGGTCTGCTGCGTGCCATCCTGCGGCTGGGCGATGTTCTGATCGCTATTATCTTCAGCCATTGTTGCTCCTTATTCGTCTCGCGGCATTCAACATGGTCAGCAATCGTGCCGCTCGAACTGCTATCTAAGAGTAAAGATACCTGCTCTGGAAGTTTCCTGAATGTTTGTTGAAAGTAGCAATCGAATCGCTTGGCAGTTTGCTCCATACGATGCCACCGTCGACCGCCGATGGCGCCACCGCGGCAATCGGCGCTATCGCATACAGTTGAGAGCATGACAAGCTTGAACGAACCACAGACCGGCGCGGCGGCGCACGAGACCTCAGCGGCCAACGCGGCAGCCGGCGCAACGCACGACGCAGCAGGCAACACGACCAGCGCGGCATCGACCGAAAACCTTATTGAGCATCCCCGCGGCGCGGAACCCGGCAAGCCCGGCCGCCGCGACGCGTTCTACTTCGAGCAGAAAACCCGCCTGCCAGATGCGGCCGATGGCAAGGGCCGCGGCGGCGCGCGATACGGACGCACCGGCATCATCCACACCCCCCACGGCGACATCCACACCCCGGCGTTCGTGCCGGTGGCCACGCAGGCCGCGATGAAGGCCGTGCTGCCCGAAACCATGAAGGATCTTGGCGCGCAATGCCTGCTGTCCAACGCGTTCCACCTGTATGAACGACCCGGAGAACAGGTGCTCGACGAAGCCGGCGGGCTTGCCAGATTCATGAACTGGAACGGTCCGACGTTCACCGATTCCGGCGGATTCCAGGTGCTGTCACTCGGCGCGGGCTTCAAGAAGACGCTCGCCATGGACGTCACCGGCATGAAATCGGACGACGTGATCGCGGAAGGCAAGGAGCGGCTCGCGTTCGTGGACGAGGACGGTGTGACGTTCAAGTCGCCGCTCAACGGCTCGCTGCACCGGTTCTCCGCCGAAATCTCGATGGGCATCCAGCACAAGATCGGCGCCGACATCATGTTCGCTTTCGACGAGCTGACCACGCTGATGAACACCCGCGGCTACCAGGAACGTTCCGTGGAACGCACCTACCGCTGGGCGCAACGTTGCGTGGCCGAGCACAAGCGGCTTACCGAGGAACGTCTCGGCAAGCCGTATCAGGCGCTCTACGGCGTAGTGCAGGGCGCGAATTACGAGGATCTGCGCAGGCATGCCGCCGAACAGATCGCTTCGCTCGATTTCGACGGCGTCGGCATCGGCGGCGCGATCGAGAAGCGCATCATCGGCGACACCTGCGCCTGGATCTGTGACGCGATGCCGGAAAGCCGTCCGCGCCATGTGCTCGGCATCGCCGCGGTGGACGACATCTTCGCCTGCGTGGAGAACGGCGGCGACACCTTCGACTGCGTGGCCCCGGCACGCTGCGGGCGTAACGGCGCGATCTTCACACGTCACGGGCGCTACAACATCAAGCGCGCGCAGTTCAAGTTCGACTTCGGGCCGCTTGAGGAGGGTTGCGACTGCTACACCTGCACGCACTACACGCGCGCCCACGTGACACATCTGCTGCGCGCCCGCGAATTCAACGGATTCACGCTGGCGACGATCCACAACGAACGATTCTTCGTGAAGCTGCTGGACGATATTCGCGCGTCAATTGACGGCGGCTACTTCGAGGAATTCCGCGACGAGACGCTCGCGAAGTTCTACGAGAACGGTTCGAAGGGCTGAGTGTGAGTGTGAACTAACGCAACGCCACCGCCAATTCGCCAAGTGTGACGAGGACGTCGGCATTGACACAGACTGAACGATCGTGGATCTGCGCCGGTGCCGACACGCGTGGAGTATTCGCTGACGGAGACCGGACAGACGCTGCAGCCGGTCATCGAGG